>Ga0194130_10000770_pt1 | contig 56524 bp, 55 predicted proteins | sample TA2KigsurfametaG_FD_160084 | JGI IMG/M metagenome (GOLD analysis project Ga0194130, IMG submission 160084) | Freshwater microbial communities from Lake Tanganyika, Tanzania - TA2015050 Kigoma 12 surface | ecosystem: Environmental > Aquatic > Freshwater > Lake | place: Tanzania: Lake Tanganyika...
TTGCTTTTTATTTGTTTAAAAATTTTGTGATGTCCTCTTTTTAGAACCCCTTAAGCCATATTTGGAGTGAAGGCCGCCTGCATTTCTTTTGTTAAGGTCTTCATACTTTTTATTTATTGTTTACTGTCGTTAAAACTAGCCACTATGATCTTCCCCCTGTTTGATTGACAGTGAATACGATCAGTTGATTGTGAAGATAGTTGTTTTTCGAATTCTACCGGTGTGAGATGTCCCATACCTCGCTCCTTTCGACCACCAAACTATCATTTCAGTTGGTAGTATTTTGGGGGAGCACGTCAGGAGAACCATATACCATGTGATTGATGCGACGAGGAACCAACAGCTCACGTCGTTAAATAGTTCGTGAATACATTCACTACATTGTAACTCTTGACCACATTGTGGAATTTTACCGAACCATCTTTACCGAAAGACGTAGTTATGAATCGCAAAGAGTTCTTCCAACAGTCGTTTGTCGGACTTACCGTACTGGCTACGGGGGTCGGATTATCGCAGTGTTTGGGCGGATGCTCGTCTTCCACTGCACCAACGGATGTTGACATTACCCTAGATCTAAATGCTTCTGAGAATTCTGCGCTCAAGACAGTAGGGGGCTACCTACGCACACAGGGCATCATTGTTGCATGTGTAGGACAAGGCTCGTACGTAGCTGTGCAGAGCGCATGTACGCATGAGGGTCAGGCCCTGGTGTGGCAGCAAAGCGACAACAGATTCTACTGCTCAGAGCACGGTGCTACGTTTGCGCGAACTGGCGCTGTTACAAAGGGTCCTGCAAAGGATGCCTTGGCATCCTACACGACCACACTCAATGGTACGATGCTCAGGATTACAAGCTGAGCGTTAAAACAGTCGTGCTACAATGCTCACGGTAATGTTGGGCAGCACCCGTATATAATCTCTTTCGGTAGCAGCAGCTATCTGATCGGCAATGGGATTGAATATTGGTCCACCGTCGATCAGGAGCAACCAGTTCTTGCGTTCGCCAAGGGCGATGGATGCGCCAAGTTCGAGGCTAAAGAGCCCAGCACTAGCTCCCCGGTCATCAACGAGTGGCGTGCTCAGTGCGTGGTATTTACCGCCAACATAAAGCACGCTGCCTAAGGGATAGATGCCCCCTCCGATACTTAGCGTATTGATGAGTACAGAGGTAGCCGCGTCTCCGTCAACATAGAATTCCGGCTTCTCATCATTAGCCGCCACATAGCGTCCGCGAACACCCAACAGAAACGGGATACCAACACGAGGCCCTATGTAAAGGCCACCGTGATTGATCGGTTCTGCATATTGCGCGTTGTACTGCGCCGAAACAGTCTGCGTGAGCGCAACCAGCACCAGTGCGAGAAACAGATGTCCAACAATCGAGTTCTTTATGCTTATGAACATCGGATGTGTCCTTTCGTGTATCGTCGTAGCCGTATTCTTGGTCGGCTGCAAAACTGCATCGCCTAACTCTACCACCGAACAAGCCCCATCTGTGATGATGACAGGCGCATATTCATTTGCAGAGCCAGCAGCTGCAGACGTTGTTGCGTGTGCAAATTACGCAGTCGATACACGCCAACCCAAGGGGTCTGTAAAGCTTATGAAGATCCTGTTCGCGGAAAAACAGGTTGTTGCTGGAACGAATTACAAGCTTACACTATCAGTTTCAGCAAGCGGTACAACAAAGAGAGTCACAGTTATTGTGTGGTCAAAGCTGGATGGCACGAGGGAAGTGATTAGTTACGAATGACGAATGACGAATTACTAATGACGAATTACGAACTACTAACTACAAATGGCGAGCTTTGAGGAGCATGTCACTAGTAATTGGTAATTCGTCATTAGTAATTAGTAATTAGTAATTAGAATCTGATTCCATACCACACCACATTCGGGCTAATCTGCACTGCAGGTGCCGGCAGATGATACAAGTGTAACGTGCGCATGATATCGCGTAGCCACAATGGTAGACCTTCAATGCGGGAGAGGTTCCAGTCGAGTGCGAGAAAGATCCTATGCTGGCCCCCTCCAAGTCCGTCGAGATTCTGCACGGAATGTCCGAGAGCGATCCCGAGCCATGGCGGGATATCTTTGAACGTTGATGTCGGTGCAAGATCGTGCAGGTTAACGGACAACCAGTGTGTTGTGGATGTGTAGTCGTCGATGATTGCATTGTAATATCCGTTACGAAAGTCCTGTGATGGCCAGTAGGAGATCTGGAGATCAAGGGCTCGCAATCCAGGATAGTAGTGTTTGAGTACAGGTAGCGATATACCAACCATGTTTGCAGTGATATCGCCCCAGGAAAACCCATACTTCTGGCTAAAGCCATCGCGCGCTTCGATGTAGGTCTGATAGGCAGTTGCAACTCCTGCGGCAGACCAGACTGCGCTCGCAGAGTCCATACCTGTCCAACGGAAAAGGTCTGCATAGGTGGTTGTTGCTATGTAGGCAAACGTTGCATGACCCAACTTGTCTGCGTTCAGGGCGTAGCGATAGTCGTCGTCAGTGTTCACATGAAAGTCGGCCGGTGTGCCCTTCCACCAAAGATCGTTGAGCATGGCATGGCCAATAACAAACCCACCGATGGTGGCCCCACCCACAATTCCCAGTCGCGTTAGAGATATGTCTGTTGTGTCGTCCGTTCTGCCCTGCAAGGGGGCTAACATTGCCAGCAGAGCGATGATCTCAACGAGGTGCTTCATGACAAGACTATCGGTGCGTCTTCAGGCAGACTGTCTAACGCGCGCATCTGTGTGGTGCTAAAGATGAAGTCACCATAAACGACAATGCTCTCATGTGTGCTATAGCGTGATTGCACAGAAATCTGCTTGGCATTCCTTTCTGCAAAGTCCTCCAGCAGGACATGTAAGAGCAGCGCCAGATCACGATCGGATCCTTGTTGTAGACGTATCACTTCGTCGGGTAACACGATTCGTGCTCGATCGTGCAGGGGCGACGTCCGAACAGGAACTGACGTAACATATGCCAGTACGTCGTCTACCGACACACATGCATCCGATATCTGCTTGTATAATGTTCCTCTTCGCGCTGCTCCTAGAAATTTCTCATGATGCAAGACATCAACGGAGCGGTATGCTAAGAGCGTATCTTCGGCCCAGGTCCGACCGTCGATAGCAGCGCTGCGCACCATCTCGATTGCCTCGTCTCTGCTGGCTACCCCAGACATTTGTCTCAGGATCTCATGATATGGCAGTTCGGGCTCGAATTGAATATCGCGTTGCATTGCGCTTGCAAGATCCGCAGGAACAAATCCCAAAAAGTCACGTATCTCATCAAACGATTCTTGCAGCAACCACATGGGTATTTCACTTGTGCCGCTATCAAAGTTGAACGTACCACGAGTAGTTATCAAACGATTGCAGTCGTAGAGTATCGAACGGAATGCTGTTTGTGGGTCGTTATCAAAACGTTCTGCTACATACGCCTGCCAAGCCCCTTTCGAAAAGAGATAGCGCTTTGCCGGATACCAGTATCCGTTGCCGTTGATGTCCCAAAGGAAGACCGTGTAATGTGAGGCACCAGCAAGTACGCATACCTTTGCGACAAACCATTTCGGAAGTGTGAGCGCCGCAGCGCAGAAAATAGACATTTCATCAAGGCACGATACAGAGCCAAGAATCCGCGATCGATGACTGTGAGCAAAAGAGCGGTGTGCGTTGATAACGTCGAATGTGGGATAGACGTAGTTCGGAAAGTTGCCGGCTGCAAGGCTATCAAGTAGCCAGGTGTTATGCTCGGGATTGATTGATGTTCTGTAGATCTCTGCCCGGGCGATGCTCTCAATACCTGCGGAGACAAGCGCAGGATCCAACCGCAAGCGCTCGTCATCTATTGATATCAAGCCATGCACATCTGCAACATGCACTGGGCGCACATGTTCAAAACTCCTATCTACCTCGCGCTGTATCAGCTGCAGAAGGGGCGGAATTGATGCGTCGTCAGTTTGTAGGGAGTCAAGGCGTTGAAGAGCCTTTGTTTGCTGCTCCCAGAACTTTACAGATAGCACGTGTGAAACAGTGATCGGAAGGATGAGCTCAGGATGAACAAGCACGTCGAAGAAATTCGAGCATACCGGATCATATCTATCTTGTACCGACGCCATTATCCTGCATTCTTCCGCTGCCGAGTTGCCAGAACCACCAATAACGCGCTTGCAACTGTGAAGCATGCAAGCACATAGAATGCCGCATCTGGATGGTAGCTCGAACTGCGCAGACGTCCGATAATCTCGGGTCCAATTTGTCCACCGAGATTTGTTATCGAGTTGATCATTGCAATACCCGCAACTGCGGCCGTGCCTCGCAGGAGTGTCGTTGGTAAGCTCCAAAACAGACCACTATATGATAGCGTACCGCACGTAACAATCGTGAGGGCTATGATCGAAGGGACAGGCATGGGATCAACTAGCGCAAACATGAGAAGTCCAACACTGCAGGCTAACAACGATCCAGCTATGTGCCACCTTCGTTCCTGTGTACGGTCGGAGTTGCGCGCCATAAACAACATGGTACCCCCCCCTATACCCCATGGTATCAACGATACAATCCCGACCATAGCATAGTCCTGTTTGCCTACACCTATCTCTCTGAGAATTGTAGGTAGCCAAAAGTTTATGGCATACGTGATGGTTACGCCAAGCATGTTCGCAAACGTTAGCATCCATACACGGCTATCTGAGAATGCCTGTCGAAACGAATGATTGGATGTCTCACTTGTATGCTCTTGCGAAGAAGCCACGGCATCGAGAACATCTTGCTTTTGTGACGCAGTAAGCCAGGGGGCTTCACGCGGTCCATTCGGAAGTTTCAGGTAGAGTACAATGCCCATCACAACAGCTGGAATTGCTTCGATGATGAACAGCCAGCGCCATCCTTGCCATGCACCATAACCGTGGAGGTACTCCATAAGAAACCCGGAGAGGGGTCCACCAATGATGTTTGCAACAGCAATACCGAACATGAATGACGCAATGGTTCGCCCCCTCATAGATGCGGGATACCAGTAGGTTAGGTACAATATGATGCCAGGGAAGAATCCTGCCTCGCTCAGACCAAGAAGAAATCGCAAGGCGTAGAGGCCAAACTCATGGTCTGGTAGACCAAACATTGCAGGCAGTGGACCCCACGGTATCATGTCTACATAGGCGAATAGCCCAGACACGATTCCCCACGTGATCATGATGCGCGATATCCAGATGCGAGCGCCAAGGCGGTGCAAAAGGATGTTGCTGGGAACCTCGAACAAGAAGTAGCCAATGAAGAAGATGCCAGCTCCAAATCCATAGACTACATCTGAGTAGCCAAGATCTGTTGCCATCTGCAGTTTGGCATAGCCGATGTTCACACGATCCAGAAATGAGATCACATAGCTGATGAACAGCATTGGAATCAGTCGTCTGGAAACGACCTTGTATGTTTCTAGTGTCGTGCTCATGGCGGCCAAAATACTCACCATGGTTAGTTTACGGCGCAATGAAGATGCATCTAATCTCGCACGGCCGCCTACGCGGAAATGTCCTTGTTGAACGCCTTCAACAGGAGTATCAAGCGAGCGTGCAACACACGGAAGCAAGGGGCCATGCCCCTGAGTTAGCTCTGCGGCTTCCCAACGATGTTGACATTCTGTGTGTAGCAGGGGGCGATGGTACACTCCACGAAGTTGTCCACGGACTTATGTCTAGGCCTGAATCTGAGCGTCCACCTATACTGCTCTTACCGCTTGGTTCTGGTAACGATACGGCCCGAATGCTTGGTGTTCGAGCATCAATGAACGACATTCAACGAAGGCTAGCATCCATCAATCCTCTCGAGTGGGATGTGCTAGAATGTTCTGTTGGTGACGATGGCCAAAAACGGTATTGCACGAATGTGCTCGATGTTGGTTTCGGGGGCGACGTAGCACGACGTTTCAATACTACGTTCCGTAGGCTGCCAGCTCGCATTGGATACATCGCTGCAACATTGCATGCATTTGCCTCATCACGCGTGCATGAGATTACCATCACGATCGATGATGCAGTAGTTACGGCGCCAATGCTTACGGCTGCAATTGCTAACAGCAAGTGGTTTGGCAGTGGTATCGGTATTGCTCCGCGTGCAGTGCCACATGATGGAAGAGCAGACCTTACACTGATCAAGAATGTTGGTGTGCTCACATACCTGCGATTTCTTCCCCAGTTAATTCGGGGCGTAGAAATCACCGATACCCGGATTCAATATCTGCAGAGTACGGTCGTAAGCGTCACAACCCAGACGCCGCTGCCTATTGAGATTGATGGCGAGTTTGTAGGCTATACTCCCCTTAGCGTGCATGTTCATCATAAGGCAGTTAGATTGCTGGTATGAACGACGTACACGTAGCTATCAACGATGAATACTCACTCCGCGAAATCTCGGTAGACGAGTTCTCTGAGATCTATTCCAGTAGGCAAGAAGAGTATTTCTCCACATCGTTGATTGTTGATGTGTCATCTCACCTGACTCCTGATGAACGGGATCGTGCCCAACAGCGCAAAGCCTTGTTCCCACCTGCATGGCGCATACAATGGGCGCTCGAACACAATGGTGCTGTCATTGGATGGACATATTCCTATCAGCAGGATCATGAAACACTGTACATGTGCAACACAGCAATTGCCCAGGAGCATCGGGGCAAGGGGCTTAACAGTATCACTCTGCAACACGTTCTATCTGTTGCCAAAGCATAAGGCTTTCAAATCGTGACATCCAAGCACTATGCATCCAACAATGCAATCATTGTGCCCAAGCTAAAGGCCGGGTTTATCATTACAGGAATGACGCTTGATGAGAAGTATGGCCTCATGGTGCACTTGACAAAGTACCTGCATCCAGAGCGTGAACGAATTGCCATTAATAGAATTGGAGAGTCACGATGATGATATTCATGGGGTTCTTGATTGTCCTATCCTGTGCATTGCACGCTGGTGACATCACTTCAGGAACTGTAGTCAAGACCATTACAGCACAACAACAGTCAGCCACATCGAAGATTACCTACGCCTTTTATGCAGTTGATCGTGGCAACCTGCCGCCATATCAACAAAAGATCAACGAACTAATCTCTTCGGCTGTTCCGTTTCGCATGAGCGATGAAGATGCCCCTCAGGGGATAAGCACAGTATCGGAGGCGTTCTTTCGAGAGGTGCTGGGTACCCTTGAGCAACGCTATCAGCAATACCAAACGTCAGCTACAGATGTCAATGAAGCCCCGTGGGTAGTGATAGACTCAACAGTGATTCAGGATCAGGTTCGGGTGTTTGGTAAGCTGACAAATCTGGCTCAAGTGGTCCGTTTCAGATATGAATTCACTGGCGGAGCACACGGTAACTCGACCACTTCGGTTACGTATGTATCAAAGGACACAGGCAAAGAACTATCATTCGCATCAGACATGATATCCGACCTTCCGACATTCGAAAAGATTGCTGAGAAGTACTTCCGCAAGATTCGAAAAATCCCTGCGAAGCGTTCACTGAAGAAGGCTGGGTACTTGTTCGATCAGGGTTTTGGATTGAGCGAGAACATTATCCTCACGAATGATGCAGTAACGTTGATCTACAATCCCTATGAGTGCGCACCCTATGTGATGGGTGAGATACGCGTATCGATTCCTTTAAAGGATGTTGCTAATTTTATAAGAGTATCAACAGCCACTCCATGAGAATTATATTTTGCTTGTTGATTATCCTAACGTCGCTTGCGAGGCTTGGAGCACAGATAGATTCAACATCGAGGGATAGTCTTCAGAGATACTCTACTGAGCAGGTCGTTGTTTCTGCAAGTCGGTGGGACGAACAACGACGCTCTGTTCCACGTCAGATTACGACAGTTACGGCCCGCTCCATCCGCGAGGCAAGTCAGCCAACGACGGCTGATCTCCTCGCGTCAACGGGCGAGGTCTACGTTCAGAAGAGTCAGGCAGGGGGCGGGAGTCCACGCTTGCGCGGATTTGCCGCCAACAATGTGCTTATGGTCGTAGACGGCATTCGACTCAACAATGCCATCTATCGCTCGGGTAATCTGCAGAACATTATCCAGGTTGATGCGAATACACTTGATCGTGTCGAAGTGCTCTTCGGACCAGGTTCTGTCCAGTACGGATCTGATGCCCTAGGTGGAGTGATTACATTTCAAACACATCAGCCTTCGTATTCTGCTGGCCCCCTGCATGTTCAGGGTGGTGGTATGCTTCGGACGGCATCTGCTACAGGAGAGAAAACGGCTAGTGCTGATGTAGAGTTACAGTGGAGTGATGTGGTTTCCTATACAGCTGTCACATACTCGAGTTTCGATGATGTTCATTCTGGTAGCAACTTCAGTTCTCAGGCACCTACGTTTGGACGTCGCGATTGGTTTGTCTCTCGTATCAACGGACGAGACACACAGGTTGTTAACCCTGACCCTCTGATACAAATCCAAAGCGGATACAACCAAATCAATGTTCTTGAGCGCTTACGTATTGGCCTCTCTGATGATTGGAGTGTAAACACACTTATGATGTTCACGACATCTTCGAACATTCCCCGATACGACCGACTAGTAGAAACGCAAATTCGGAATGGCGTTACGTTACCACGAAGTACAGAATGGTATTATGGTCCTCAGCTTCTGAGTCTCAATGCGGTTACGTTATCTGGTACCAATGTTGGCTCGTGGGCCGATGATATTACACTTACAGCGTCGTATCAATGGTATGAAGAGTCACGTCACTCGCGCAACTTCGGCAGCGATCTTCTTCGCAATCAATACGAGCGTGTTGCGATACTTTCCATGAATGCAGATGCTCGACTTCGCATTGGCGAAAAGAAGTACGACCGGGATCTCTACTATGGTGTTGAAGTATCACGTCAAGACATTGCATCGACGGCAAACACGAGAGACATTGTCTCAAATGCCATAATACCTGCGATTACTCGATATCCCAACGGCGGATCCACCTATGATACCTATGCAGCATATTCAATGTTGAGATGGGGCTTCTCTGAATCACTCGCGATATCGGCAGGAATACGACTAACATCAATATCATTACAGTCGATGATATCTGATACGACATTGTTCAGACTTCCGTTCACTAGCATTGAACTTCATCCATCTGCTCTTACCGGATCGATTGGGATGACATGGCTCTCGCTCGAAAACGTGACAATTCATGCGAACCTTGCATCGGGATTTCGTGCACCCAATGTGGATGATGTAGCAAAGGTCTTTGATTCCGAGCCTGGACGTGTTGTTGTTCCAAACCCAGGGTTGGGTCCTGTTTACGTTACAACGGCAGAGGCAGGAATCGATCTGCAGGTTGATGACGGGTGGACCATTACTGCAAATGTCTATCAGTCGTGGTTGCGCGATGCGATGGAGCAACGTGCGTTTACATTAAACGGACGTGATTCCATTGAGTTCAACGATGTAATGAGCCAGGTTGATGCCCTGCAGAATGTTGGAAAGGGCTTCATACAGGGCGTCTCGCTTTCGATCCGAGGCGAGATAACATCCGAGTTGATGTTACACGCATCTGCTACATACACATACGGACGCGACGTCACAAACGATGTCCCACTCGAGCACGTGGTGCCTGCCTATGGTGCTGCACAATTACGCTGGCATCCCCTCCAGCAACTTACTCTCATCGCGCAGCTACAATGGTCCGCTGCTTGGCTTGAGTCAGACATAGCACCAGCAGATAAGCCCCTTGTCAACATAAACTTTCCTCCAGGGGGCCTGCCTGCATGGACAATCGGAAATATCAGAGCATCATATGATGTCTGCCGCTGGCTTACAGCACAGGCATCGCTCGAGAACATCTTCGATCTGCAGTATCGCAGTGCTGGCTCGGGCATATCGGCGCCAGGACGCAACATCATGGTTGCACTGAGGTGTAGGTTCTGATATGAGATGCATCATACTATTAATGTTAGTTATCGATACCGTGCATACATCTGCGCAGCAGAATGGACCGTGGAATAGCCCCCTTCGCATTGCTTGGTCCAATGATGGACGAACATTCGGCGCGTCGGAGATTTATCAAGATTCCGCAGGGGTGCCTTCGGTTGCACGGTGGCGCGGAGATACTTTCGTGTGTGCGTTCCAGTGGTTTCGCGAGCCTCGCGGAACTTCCTCGTGGGATAGGGTTGCCGTGAAGTTCTCATACAATGATGGTATGACGTGGACAGAGCCAACACCGATTGTTGTTCGTGGCATCCCTGCGCAATACCAACGCCCTTTCGACCCAACGCTTGTGGAAGCAGGTGGACGTCTTCGCATGTACTTTTCATCGAGTGATGGCATGCCCATGGGTGGGCTCTCCGACATAGTCAATACGTACAGTGCAATTAGTGATGATGGCGTTACCTATGAGTTCGAGCCTGGCGCACGATTCGATATGCCCAACAGGCCAGTCATAGATCCCGCTGTAATATTCTTTCGCAACAAATGGCATTTCTCAGCACCAATTGGTGCGCCACAAGAGGGGGCTTATCATTCAGTCTCGAGTAACGGCTTGTTGTTTGAGCCACGTCCGCCATATCCATCAGACAACACGCATAACTGGACCGGAAACTTTGTCGTTGTTCATGATACCGCACTTCGTTTTTATGGTAGCGGTCCATCATTATGGTACAAGGAGTCCGCCGATGCTGAGTCATGGGGACCCTTCGTTCCAACGAATGTGATGGGTGGGGATCCGTCGGTTGTAAGGACACGCGATGGTAGATATGTGATGATCTATGTTGGACCACGATATCCGACAGCCGTTCCGGCAGATGGTCGCGAGTTTGTTGTCTGTGTAGCAGGTCAATGGGCAACAGTTCCCTTCGATCCCAGCAACTCGAACTATTTCTTGTATTCACTACAAGGACAATGTATTGCACATGGTGTTGTGAACGGCAACAGCGTTGACGCTATCGTAAGCACACAACCAATCCTCTTGATGCTGCAGACAGAGTCGGCTTCACATGTAGCGTTACTTATTCCCTAGTGGCTGTGCGGTTGTGGGATCTGCAAATCGTGCATTGTTTAGAAAATCATTGTCTGTTAGCGTAAGCAAAAAAGCAATAATGTCTTTGCGCTCACCATCATTCAGCACTCCAATAGTTCGAAGTCTTGGATCTGCATGTGAGGCATATTTATCAGGTGAACTGTAATGCAACAGGACATCCCGTAAGCGTCGAAAGCGCCCATCGTGCATATAGGGGTGCGTTACGGCGATGTTGCGAAGTGAGGGCACACGGAATGTATAATCGTCTTTGTCAACTCTGGAAACTTTTGCTCGTCCAATGTCCATAAGAGCTGAGTCTACATGTATGCCGTTACTTACGAATTCATTATTCGTAAACAGCGGCTCGGTATGACATGGTGAACAGTGCCGTCTGAATAGGGTAAGCCCACGATGCTCCTGTATCGAGAACGTGTCCTTACCTGAGATATAGTTGTCGTATCGCGATTTCCCACTCACGAGACTCGCACAAAAATGTCCAAGTGCAGTAAGTATGCGTGGCACAGAAATGGTATCGGAATTGTAGGCACCGAGAAATCTTAGTGCATACCTTGGAGCTGATCGAATCTTATGCAGAATGTTGGGCATTGTCTCTCCCAGTTCATCGTGACCCGTTATGGGGCTTATCGACTGCATATCCAGATGTTCAATAGCCCCATCCCACATGTACGACGTTTGCCAAGCAAGATTTTGAAGTGCCGGAACGTTGCGTTTGCCAACACGTCCGAGTACACCATGGCTTAGGGTATGGTCTATATGAGCGAAAGCACTAAACTGCTGATGACACGTTGCACAGCTGGTGCTACTATCGATGGAGAGAATGGGATCATAAAACAGATGTCGTCCGAGTTCTCGCAGTGCAGAATCATTTGCAGACTCCGGTAGCTCATAGTCTGGATAGGGGAAGCCCAGTGTTGTATCATCAACAGATAAGCCCCATAACGATAGGCACAACAAGAAAGTTAAAACCGTAGTTAGCACTTTAGCGGACATGGAATGCACCTTGTAGACGCGTCATAAATGGCTTGGCTGTCTTCACATCTGTAATGCTTGGCGTCTGAGAAAAGTCGACACCTCCATGTAGATCGATAAACTTTCCAAGATCAAAAGTTATCTCGAGAGATTGAGCATCATCAGTAAGAACAATCGGATGCCGCAATGGCAGATGAATACGCTGCACATTGCTATAAGGGGCTTGATATCCACCAAGATGATATTCGATAAGGTGCTTGGTTAGCGGCGACGAAGGTGCTGTACCCTCCATCTTAAAAAAGATAAATCCAGTGGACCACGTCCAGTACATACCGAGAAGAGGATCAAGCGAACCCTCTTGTGGGCCTCGAACATTATCAGAGCTGTCTACCCCTAGAGTAAATGATAATGATGAGTACCTCCCAGATGGTACATCGGTAATATCGATGAAGTTGTGGCGAATGTGCGCCTCATCTACGTCGTTATCATGAATGATTAAGTGATAGCCGCGCAGCGTATGGGTGTATCCATCATCGCCGTACAATGAAATGTTACCTACATAGTATCGTAATATCGACACAGAATAAACTTGCCCGTAAACATTGCTGTATACGGGCTTGTTGAATACTGTTTCTGCGTAATGATTCTGCTAGCTAAAGTCGATATGAACACGAGCCGACGGTCTGGATATCTGGCCATAGACGAGTGTACATGCGCAGAGAGCCGTTAGCACTTGCATCAATAACAGACGCGTGTACAATACGTCTACTCCCCAATCACAACAGGATAGCTGATAGAGTTATTCTCATGTGTTATGCGGACAACATATGCACCTGCGTAGACGGTTTGAACGTCCATGAAACACATTGTGCTGCCTTGATAGATCGTAGCACGCTGAATGATGCGGCCAGCCATGTCAACAAGTTCAACATTGGCAGACGTCATGAGCGGCGTCGTGATCTGAATGACTAAGACATCATTCGCTGGATTTGGGTAGACTGTTGTTGTCGACAAAGGCGAATCTTGCTCGGCAACACTTGTTGTAGTATCTGGCTTGATAACCAGCGTAAACGACTGCTCTGCGCGAATGGTATCGCCTGCGACAACAGCACGGATTGTGATTGGATATGTTCCTGCTATAGGCTTCTGCCATGTTATGATGCCAGTCTGGCGTGCAAGCGTCATTCCATCTACAGAATCTTTGAATCTGTAAACAAGCCGCTTTGATGTATCAGATACAGCTGCCTTTACCGTGTAGCTATATGGTTTGCCTTCATACCCGATAGTTACCGGTTGAGATGTGAATGTAATCTTGACAGGTGTGTTGCTTGCAATGGTCAAGAAGTATGTCTGCTTTGCTGAATACTCCTTACCACCCGAAGTAATCTTAGCCACAAGCGAAACGTTGTGGCGTCCTACCGTAGGAGCTGCCCACGAAACCGCACCACTGGCAGCATCAACAACCATGCCTGTGGGTGCACTTTCCAGCACATAGCTGATTGGTTCGTTTACCGTAGCCTGTGCTTTTGCATTGTAGAGATACGGAGTTCCTTCCTTGCCGGCCATCACAGCCTGAGTACTAAACGTCACGGCTGGCACACTTGTGTTTGGAGTGTATGTGGTAACTGTTTCTGTGATGGTAACACCCGTAGAACCAGCACCTGGGGTGCGTGAGCCAAAGTTCTCGGTTATCACTACGCCATAGTACGTTGGCCCAATCATGTATGGGTAGGCTGAAACGCCGTTCTCATCAATCGTTGCGAAATAGGCATATGTACCATTGGGATATTCTGGAGTTACGCAGAAACGGCCATTGTGGTCATCGAGATCACCGGAACCTGCTACGAACTCAAAATCTTCGGCGTAAGCACCAAGTGGTTGTGCGGCAAGTGTTGGACCATACTGCTGCTGAGTAAGTACCTGTCCGTTGGCAAGCGTTGTGCGCTCTGTGATGTTGCGCAGGCGATAGCTTGGCTTCATACGCTTGACGTTTTTGGTGCCATCTTCCCAACCATATACGCCGTAGATCGGATAACCGTCGAAGCAGAAACCAATAAGCGGACCATGCTTTGTTGCGTCTGGCACATAGAGACCATCAGCTAGATACATATCGCAAACATCAGACATCTTAACTTTTGCAATGTTGAATGCTGTTGGGTTCTGATGATGATGATACTGGCCTAGTGTTCCGCCTCCGCCACCCGGACCTGGTGGACCTGTTTGCAAGGGGGCTGGGTGTCCTGTAGCGCAGTCAAACCCGGTACGTTCAAAATGGATAGCGTTCTGGTGCCAGATGTTGGCGTTATTGTACGAGCGGGCGTCAGCATAGTTGTAGATTGGTACACCATTGATGAGGACGCCAATGTGACCAAGCCCCACAGTTGTCTTGGTACCTGTCTGTACCTTCGGAACCAGTGGTAGCTTAAACAGATAGTTGCGCCCCACAGCCTGAGCTGGGTTGCCATCTCGGTACGGACCGATCACATACGACGGGATACCGTTACAGCGCACATACGAGTAATCCTTAGAATACTGCACTACCTGAACATTCGCCTTGAACGTATCGGCAATTGGCGTTGGATTACCCTTGATGTAATGACGTCCCGTTATTTCTGTGGTATTGATGATCTAAGACGTAAGTGCTGGATGCTGAGGGGTCTGTGCACGGACACCCCACGCAGACATTGCGATGGTTAAGAGCATGAACAATCGACGTGCAGAACTCATTGTTACTCCTTGTGTACAAACGGAACAGAATCAGGCCATTCTAGCCATGAACGGTTTACCTCGCAGCCAGATAACGCTTTCGAAGATAGCGGCTTACAGGACGTTCAAAAGCATAATAGATAGAAACCGCCACCACGTTCATGGTTACATACGAAGCGGTGGCTGCAACATAATAGTTTATGCCAAGATCTTCTAGGTTGTATTGAATCTGCATTCCAACTTCAGGCCACCAGATAAATGGCATCAGCTGTATGAGATATAGGGCAAAAGATGCTTCTCCCAGAAGAACGAGGACCTTCGTTGATAACAGCCGCGATGCCAAGCCCCCTACGTGAAGTCCGTAGATAACAACAGCAGCACTTAGACCTATACTCTTTTGTATGAAAATGCCAAGTCGGTGATCTCCTACGTGGTTTGGACCACCAAGGTCTGTTGCTACACTGATTGCGTTCCAGAACAACACAACACCAACGAGAACGATGAAATCGCCCCAATACTTCTTTTGGGGTAAGATGTGGCGTGCGACTGTTGCAGCAAGCATTCCAGAGACAAAATCAATGATACGGCTAAAGATGGTAAAGGTCCATGCTCCGCTGTCCCAGTATAATGTTCCGTATACGACGATGTCTTGGTACAGATCTGTGGCTCCATTTGCAAAGGCAAGTGCAACTATCCAGACAACAATTGCGAGAGCTATAATCCGCCACGCCTTCACCTGCTTTGATCTGGCAGTGTCGCGTGTGCTTCGATCTCCAAAAAGTTTACTGATGTAATAAATGAGGAATGGGGCTGAAAAATAGTACGACTCTTCCACGGTAAGAGTCCACATTGGACTTATAAGCGAAAGCCGATAGTCAGGGACCCATGCTTGTAAGAGCAGGAGGTGGAGCACGATATTTTCGTATGAAAACTCGCCCCAGCGCGAGCACACGGCGATAGCAATCAGCAACGTGGTGAGCGGGTAGATTCGTATCAGTCGCCGCTTAATGTAGTCCTTCCACGAGAATGTTCCATCAATCAACCTATCTGCATAGAGATATGTAAACAGATAGCCACTAAGCGCAAAGAACACATTTACACCGGTCCAACCGTATTGGAGAAAGATTGGTATTTCGGGTAAGTGCCCGTTGAGCATGTGCCCATAAAACACCATTCCAGCTGCAATCGCGCGAATGCCTGTAAGTGCAGCTATGTGTTGCGGTTGACTCATGTGCAGATCAAATGTTCAAAGTGGGTCGAATATACGGGGCCTTGCGGTAGGATGTCGTATCACCGAATGTGAGGTAGATAGATATACTGCACTCATGAAATTTCGCAATCGTGAAGACGCAGCAGAAAGACTATTACCTCTGATTCAGATATACAAGCGACACAGTGGCGTGGTATTCGATATTCCGCGAGGTGGTGTTCCAATCGCAACGCGTGTATCAAGATTTCTGGAGTGGGAGGTCTCGGCTCTGCTGGTGAAGAAGATATCTCATCCGGATAATCATGAGTACGCCATAGGAGCAGTTGGTTTGCAGGGGGCATACATCGATCCCCAGCATCGCTCAATCTCTGAGCGATATCTGAAACGAGAAATTGATATACAGCGCGCAATACTGCGTAGGCGTATGGTTGATTATCATCTAAAGCCAGTAGACGTAGCACATCGTACCGTGATGATAGTTGATGATGGTATCGCTACCTGCCTCACGATACGATATGCAGTGGAGATCGTTCGTAGTCAACATCCTCGATGTATTGTTGTGGTTAGCCCCGTAGCAAGTATGGATGCTGTGCGGCTGTTGCGTCCTATTGTAGAAGATCTGATCGTATTAAACACTCCGAGTTCTCTTGGTGCGATTGGTGAATGGTACGAATTATTCGATGAGATTAGCGACGAAGACGTGATTGAATGCCTCTCTATAGATTTGCATCATGAGCATCAATCAATGGGACTAAGGCTACGCCGCAGATGAGTTTGTCTACGGTACCGAGCCAAGAGACCGCGCGTGTGATCGATAAAGGTATGCTCCATAATGGCTGCAGTTCAGTTGTGCAGTGCATCGCAACAGTATAGTGCAATAGCGTATTTTCGACTCATTCAATAGTAGGAGAGTAACAATGACTCGCATAGCTTCGTTAGTAGTTTCATTGATCGCACTGGTTGCGATTGCAAGCGCCGATGTACAGCAGCTCTGTAAACAATTCGACAACCAAATCGAGGCGCTGGACGTTAAAGGTGCGAAGGCTTCAATTGATGCCGCACTGGAAGAAGATGGAAAGTCGCATGATGTATTGTACCGTCAGGCTCGACTTCACAACATCCTTGGGGATCAGGAATCACAGGATGAAAAAAAATTGGCGATGTACAACAAGGCATATGATTTTGCCAACAAAGCGATAGCCAATAATTCTCAGTCAATGGGTGGCTATGTCTATCGCGCTGCAGCCAATGGTAAGATTGCTCTTTTCAAGGGTATATTCTCCGTGGCTTCGGTGGTTAATGCTGTGCGCGCAGACGCAACAAAGGCCATTCAGCTCAACAATGAAACATCCGAGCGTCTCGCAGCAGCCTGCTACATCCTCGGTCGTGCTCATTTGAATCTTGTTAAGAAGCCTAAACTGTTTCGCTTGCCGCTGGGACTTGGCTGGGGTAATGTTGAAGAGGCATCTACGTATCTCAAGCGCGCTCGACAGTTGCGTCCAAACTTTGTGATGTTTGAGCTAGAGTATGCACGCTGTCTTGCAGAAATGGATATGGAAAAGGATGCAATTGGAGTTGCGCAGAAGATTTCGTCGCTCGCAAACAAAGAACCTGGCGACCAGCAGCGAAAACAAGAGGCGCAGCAATTGATCAAAGACCTCCAGTAGCAATTGCCTACAGGGTTTGTATGCCCGGCGAGCTCGCATCCCGCTGGCTCACTACTGGATTGTCGATAAGCCACCGGATGTCCAGGTCCGGATCTAATGGATTGATGCCTATCTCTCCAGAAGGGTTGTAGAGCGCGGTGCACTTATAGGTAACATCGGCTGTGTCGCTCAAGACAGCAAATCCATTTGCAAATCCTGGCGGTATCCAAACTATGCGACCATTAGTCTCCGATACATCGATGGAGACGTGCTTTCCATAGGTTGACGATCCTTTGCGGATATCTATCTCAACAAGCTGGATTTGCCCCCTTATCACGCGTAGCATTTTACCCATTGGCTGCGTGTGTTGGGCATGCATGCCTCTGATCACACCGTAGCTTGATCTGCTATGATTGTCCTGAACGAAGTCTGTAGGAATTCCATAACGAATGCATATATCAGCTCGGTACGTCTCTTCGAAATATCCGCGGTGATCTACGTATCTATCCGGACGCAGAATCATAACTGCATCGAAAATGACCTCTTCAAGTATGATTGCCATGAAGCTCTTCCCATGTGGGTGGTTGCATATGTTCGGTACGTAGCGGCGTTAATCTACGACATGTTTCAAACGTCTGGGGCGTAGGGCTTTGCAACCATGCTCCACGAAATGGATGTTTCAATATGATTGCCGCATCCTCTACCGGGGATGTCTGCAAAGTGGCCATATCAGCAAGAGCTGGAACTTCAAAGGCAAGTGCTGAGTGCGTACGAAACGCCTCGAGTACCATACGTGCACCTTGCTGCTTTGCCGTCTGTGTGTATCCAGCAATATGTGGTGTGCAGTGAACTACAGCTTCTACAGTCTCGAAGCTGATATCGGGTTCCGACTCAAACACGTCAAGGATACATTGGATCTCATGCGATCGTAGCCGCTTAACCAAAGCCTGCTCGTCGATGATTCCACCTCGAGCTGTGTTGATGAGAAGTGAATTCTTACGCAGCAGCTTTATACGTTCTGCACAAAGAAGTCTATAAGTAGCATAAGGTCCTGTTCTGGTGTAGGGGGCATGCAGCGATACCACATCAGATACAGCTAAAAGTTCGTCAAGTGACACAGGCGATACCGATACAGGGAAAGCATAATCTGTATCAGCAAGGGGCGGATCATTTATAAGAACGCTATGGCCCCTGGCAGCGGCATAACGCGCTAGGCGCTGTCCAACGTTACCAAAGCCAATGATGCCGATCCTTGCTTCTTGAGATACATGGAGTTGCGATAGCCAGGTTACAACATACTCTGCAACAGCATTGGCATTACACCCAGGGGCTCCAATGACGCGGATGTTGCGGTCGCGTAAGAGGTCGTGCTCGATATGGTCCATTCCCGCAGTTGCTGATCCCACGAATGACACGTGTGTGCCTCGCAGCAGATCGTACGTAACATGTGTTGTTGAACGAACAATGATAGCCGTTGCATGCGTCTGATGCAGAAGTGCATTTGTTATCACCGGTGCGGTAACACATTCGATCCCATGTAATCGTAAAACGTCCGCAACCAGAGGAATCTGATTGTCCACAACAACGATATGGTTTCCGTTCTCAATCATCGGCCATTAACGCGTTGTGACGTCCAGTGTAACGTCTTCCAGCGTCCAACGAGAGCGTACAAGAACCTTTTTCTCGATTGGCCACCAGGGCTCGCTAAATCGAAACGGTTGCCAATCGCCGTAGCCATATGCTTGATTGCCGTTTATGTCCTGAAAGATGTCTGTACGGTACTCGCCTGCAGGAACATTTTCGAAGGCAAATAGTCCAGTTCTCGATACGATTGTCATGGCTACAACAGATCCTTGCCCATTCAACAAACGCATAAAAACTCTAGCAGAGGAGAACAGCGTTGAATCTGCAAGCAGGCTGCCCTTTACTGTTCCGAGCTCAACTTTACGCAATGAAGTAAGCATTGCATGCTGAATTGTATCTACCGGTAGTACAGATCCAGAGAATGAAACAAGTCTGTCTGGTGATATCGACGTTGTATACCAAGTTTTAGCAATTCTTGGCTGAGTGGCCTTTATCTCCAGTTCAACAGGTGATATCCATAGCGTAGAGACAGGTATGGAGCCCTGAGGTTGTTGATGCCACACAGATAGGTGTGCGTCGTTCGTATCAATTGCATCCGAGAATATCACACGAATCGATGTATCTAGGGCAACATCCTTGGCACTATCTGGTGGTGTAATCTTGGAAACGCGCAGTTGCATTGTATCGATACGCCTAGTCCATTGAAGTGTCCGCTCAACTGTTGTATCAGCATTGAGCGTCCCTGATGAGTCGCGTATTGAAGAAGGGCTTAGAACGAGTGTATAGGCAGCAGAGTCTAAAGGAGTAGCATAACGCATCAAAAGCACGTTGGGTGAGATGGGGCTTACCCAGTGTGCACTTGGGAGCATAGTTGCTCCTGTGGCCGACTTGATACGAATTGCATTCTGCCATGTGCTAACAGGCATAATGCTCTCAGTAAACTCGATACTTGCAAGCGAGCTCGTAAGCGCACGCGCTCGTGCGATCTGTGGCGGCTCGTGGTCCTTTGCCCTGCCAAGATGAAGCAGCAAGGGCCGCGAATTGCCTTGTGTAACGTCTATATCTGAAGTGGATGTGGCAAAGTCTTCATTAGCATCGAGCATTGAGTTTTTATTCTCGTCTCGGCAGGTAACAACTCTATATCGGCGATTGGATAGCCCCTTGATCGAGAAGTTTCCAGTGGTTCCGACAGGTATGATATAGGCAGCTTTTGTTCGTAGCAGGTTAAACTGCGAGGCCATTGAGTCGGCATATACATAGCACATCACAATCACATTTTGGAGATTGTCCGCAACTACACGACCCTGTATGATCCCACTGTCAATAGTGGGTCCAGTTGAAAAGATGTATGTGTATGCCTCCCTTGGGCGATTTCCGCGCACATCCGTCCAGTCTGTTCCAATCGTTACGCTGTATGTAGTAGACGAATCAAGGGGCTCGCGGAATGCTACGCTAATTTCATCGCCAGCATACGAAGCATTGAAGCGTTTTGTTGGGAGTACAGTGATGGAATTGCGGATGCCTCTGTCTATATAATCATCAAATGAGAAGCGGATCTCTTCAGCATCAAAATCAACGGTGCCAGATGGTGGGTCTGCAGCATATAAAACGGCAGCAACACTATCGCGGGGTCCACCAGTAGGTGCTACTTTAAACGCACAGCCACCTACGCCCATCCCGAGAATGCAGAGCATTCCGAGCAATGATGCGACAGTTGCATAGTGGCTTGTGAAAGGCATTCAGCAAAACTAGCTTCGATGCCGTACTTTTGCGCCATGCCATTGTTCCTCGAGCGCGTGCTGCCCGTTCTTAAACGTGTTTGGACGCTGATATATGATTTCGTCGACATCACAGACCGACGTCACATCTTCCTCCTCTCCTCAGGAATTGCATTCAATCTGTTGCTCTGCATTATTCCATTAGTGGTCTTGATCGTCTCGCTCGTCAGTGGTGTTATGGACGTTGCCCAGACCAAAGAAACGGTCGAATCAGCTCTGGAGAAGTTTCTTCCTCAAAACACCCAAGCCACAACTCTGATCACATCGATCATCAACGAAGTTGGCGCATTCTTCAATTACAGCTCTGTGGCCGGCTGGATTGCCGGCGTGGCGCTGTTGTGGTTGGCATCGGCGTTGTTTAGTTCATTACGGACCGGACTGAACGCGATCTTCCATATTCCAACACCAAAGTTCTTCATCTGGTACAAGCTGAAGGACATGGCATTTACGACCGTTATCGTGATGCTGATCTTGCTTGTTACGCTGCTAAGCCCCCTTCTTACCCTAGCTGATCAGTACCGATTGAGCCTTGTGGAGAACGAGGCAACAGGGCTTCTTTTCGGCCTAACGGTGCAGGCTACATCGTTGATTGCAACGTCGGTGCTGTTCCTGTTGCTCTACAAGCTTGTTCCCAACAAGCGGCTGCCGTGGCCTATTGTGTTCATGAGTACCGGATTTGCCGTGGTGCTATGGGAGGCTGCTCGTATGCTGTTCTCGTGGTACGTGTACAGTGCTACGAACTTCAGCAAGATCTACGGTGGTTACGTTGCCGTAGCGTCATTTGCAGTGTGGCTTTATTATTCAGCATTCATCTTTTTGCTGTCTGCAGAGCTCGGACAATACATCTATGTGCTGCGCACGAAGCACGAGGTGCCCGAAGCTTAAAATCTGAGAACACGCTCCCATGTCTCGAACAGATCCCATGTTGAAGCTACATCGCGCAGACAATACTCTGCAATGTCGCTGTGTCGTCCGTCTGCGTAGAGCTCACCAACCATCGACCCATCAACACCCTCGGCCTTAGGCGACGTTATGCCAAACGACTTTGCATAGAAGTCGAAGTTGAACTTGCGTGTCGCTCCACTGTTCGAGCCCTGGAAAAATGTTAAACGATCAATAAGATCTATGTGTCCACTGTAATTGAATTTCGTGCCATCCATAAGATTTCGAGATGGGCGAATGCCAAGAACTGCAGAGCGAAGCATCAGCCATGGCGCATCAAAGTTGCGTCCGTTAAACGAGATCAGCGTAATACCTCGGTGGTGCGCCAATAACCTCCAAAAGTTCTCAAGCATCACAGCCTCACTGCTGCGATACCAACCAGCACCGCTAGCAAGTGTTTCTTGAACGTATCCATCGGCATCCTGCATTGATGGATCGAGCGAATAGGCAACACGCTTTGCTGTACATTCCTCACCAGTACGCGTCATCATCTGCATACCGATGCATGAGATGAACCCCGTCATTGGACTCAGCCCAAACTCGTTAATCTTCTTTGCTTTGTCTTCATCTGTTTCAGCACCACGCAGTAGATACTCCTGTTGCACGGTATCAAAGCTGGCAAGGGGCTTGCCAACAGTTTCTATATCGAATATGAGGTAGGAAGGGTCCATGGTATGCTCAAGCGACAAGGGACTAGGGACTAGAGACTAGGTACAAGGTACAAGGTACAAGGTACCCATTTTCAAACATTCGTCCCTAGTCTCTAGTCCCTAGTCTCTAGTCCCTAGTCTCTAGTCCCTAGTCTCTAGTCCCTAGTCTCTAGTCCCTAGTCTCTAGTCCCTAGTCTCTAGTCCCTAGTCCCTAACGTTTGCTCTAACTGCCCTGTTATCGGACTTGTGGGATGAAGGTTACGTGCAATATCGCGGTATCGGCGGAAACCGGTGGTGTCGAGTTTGCCGTCGAGGTTGTACATGGCCATAGTGGCTACACCGATGAGCATTGTTTCGCGCAGTGCAGAGTCGAGGCGCTCGCGGGGACTACGCAGGGTGCCCAAGGCATCGGAGATACCGTGCACAACGTCGCGCTGAACTGGTCGTTTGCCGGGCTTGAAGAGTCGCACCAAGGGTCCTGCTGGGATGCGTTCCCAGCCGACGGCAAATCCAGACTCTTCGTTCAGGAGCTCGGGTGTGATGTAGATGGGGCGATCTGCATTGCGCTCAATGATCTCATTGAGCATGCTCACGAAGCGTTCTTGGATAACTGAGCTCTTGCCTGAAGCCACAAAGGCATCTGCATCAGATTCAAATTCCTGCAACAGCGGCATATAAGCGCTTATAGCACCCTGGGCACGACCAATCGTTTGTGGGTATAGCTGCAATAGGTAGGGGGCGTACCAGGTCCGACGCAAGAGTTCCTTGTCGATGATTGTGACGTCTTTGCGAATCCCATTCACCTGTTGTTCATACCATGCAGCAGAGCAGAAATAGTCCCACTGGCGCGTAAGAATGATGGCCTTAGGTTCGGCATTGGCAAGTACCCATGTGGTGTAACCTGTCACGGCGTTGTGGTCAGACTTGTCGTTGTGCTGAAAATGCAGTGTGCCGGCTGTGAGCGGGAGTGCCAGCAGTATTGCAGTAGCTTGCGCAGGAATGCGGTTCGCCAATGAGCGCAGACCAACAGCGACGAAGATTGTTGCAACATGTGCAGTTGGCAGAAAGTACGGTTCAATATCTGGGATCGCATACCCAAGTGATATGCTCAGGTTGCCAACGATCATGATTAACAGACAGGCGAATAGCATGCGTTGAGAGCGAAGGAGCGTCCACAAGCCCCATATCAGCGGGATAAAACCAATCTGGAGCATGTGGTTTGTGAGAAGCGATCGAAAGATTGACCAGTTGGCCCTTACGGCCGCCTTATCAGAGAACATCCATACACCAAACTGTGTACCCTTTACATGATACAGGAATGCATCCCAATTGCGATGGACCATTCCCCAGTTGAGCTCGGGATTCTGTGCACTGCGCAGTGGAAGGACCACATATAGCGCAACTCCTGCAATAGCAGGTACTATAAGCCAATGAAGTATCGAAGTTCTGCGCGATAGACTTGGACTAAGCCAAAGCAAGCCAAGTCCGGGAAGAAGAAAAACACTTGACAGGTGATTGGCAGCCATGCATCCAAAGAGCAGGCCACTTAGTATGGTCCACTGCAGATCTCTCTCGGAATCGACGATGCTCTTGATAACCGACCAGACCGCAAGGGCGGTGAGCAGAAGTTGCAGAGAGTATACCTCTATCGACGTTGCCTGGGACCAGACGATAGTGCTGAAGCCGAGTAACAGAGCAGCTGCAACGCTTGAGATACGTGTAGGTAAAGATGCATCTTTTTCGTCGTGTAACCACTGCAACAGCTCTCGTTGCCCCATATACACGGTGCCTATAGATGTAGCTACCCAGAGCGCAGCCAATACGTTAAGTCCGTATACGCCATTCCAGAGAAGTGTCCAGCAATGCGTAATGAGCGTAAACAGTGGATACCCTGTAGGATGCGCAACGCCAAACGTATGCGCAACAGCAGCGAGCTCCCCAGCATCGGTGTACATAAGTCCAGGTGCGCATGTTGTGAGGTACACAACAAAGGCAATAGCAGAAACAAGCCCAGCTTCTGGCAAGGGGCTCTGCTTATAGATTGAGCTCAGCGTTGCCATGGTGCGATTGGGAATTGCTTAACGAACTACAGTAACAGGAGCTCCAACTACAGTGCCGTTTTGCAGCGTCAGAACAAGACGATACGAGCCGGCGGCTAGTCCCGTCAAGGGCAGCGATGTAGCTAAAGACTGCGGACTGCCGAATGAGCGAACGAGTTCGCCGTTTGCATCATAGAGACCAATCATTGTGGCATGAACAAGCTCATCGCCGCGGATGGAGAGAGCATCTGTTGATGGAACAGGTCCAACTGCGAGTCCCACATCTTTAGCATCACGAATCGATGTGTTCTCAGAAATGACAAACTGAACATCAAAATTCAGCGCATCCGTTGTATCAGTCTTATCGAACAATGTAACCTTGAGTGTTGAGTTGCCTTCGGCATTGTTCGTGGTAAGATCAATGTAGATCGGTAGAGTTCCATTTTCTGTAAGGTTCTGGCCCGGACGCAGATATGGATCATCCTCACCCGGAAAAAGGAACCAGCAAAGCGTCATGCATAGCTGTGCTGTATGCTTTTCATTGATTCCCGTGAGATCATAGCGGAAATACAGTTCTTTCGGCTTGCCATTTGAGTTGCGAATCGTGCCATCGCGCTTATGCGATGCAACAGAAGGCTTACCAACTACCGGATTCGGCTTCTTCCAGTCGATGTAATATGTCTGCGCAGATGCTGCTGTTGCAGCTAGAACGAGGATGAAGGCAAGTACATGAGTTTTCATAATTTGGCGTCCTTGATTGGGTTATGGTGGCTACAAACCTACCACCTGCCGGTAAATTTCTCGAACCATGAAGAAGAGAATTCAATGAAAGCCCTGATAATCGTTGTTCTTACGCTTGTTCTCACATGTGGTAGTGCCTATGCTCAGGACGGGCAGACGGCTACACTGCCATCTGTGAAGGTTAAGAATGTAGCTGGCAATCTCATCAATACGGCAGATTTCGGCAACACTGGCAAACCGGTCATCATCAGTTTCTGGGCTACTTGGTGCAAGCCATGCATTCAAGAGCTGCAGACATATCACGGACTCTATCCGGAGTGGCAGGAGAAGTATGGGGCTTCCCTAGTTGCAGTTTCCATCGATGATGCGCGTAATGCATCCAAAGTAGCCCCCTTCATAAAGTCGCGTAACTGGACGTATGAAGTCTTGCTAGACGTGAATCAGGAATTCAAGCGTGCAATGAATGTGAACAACGTACCGCACACGTTCGTTATGATGAACGGCAAGGTGGTGTTTTCGCACAGCGCATACTCGGCAGGGGACGAGGACGAGCTTGAAGATCTACTCAAGAAGCTTACGGGGAGAGAATGAACAAAGGTCTACTCTGCGTGATTGCCTGCATCATGTACATGCCTGTATGGGGACAAGGCATTGCAATCGAAGATGCAGGTACAATCAGCGGGTCGTTACAATCAGACATACAGCAGTATGGACAAGATTCACTCATCGGCGCGCCCGATGTGCCGGAAAAGATTTTGTCGAACACATTCTTTAATCTGACATTTTCAAAGGGTAAGTTCTCCGCTGGGATTCGGTTTGAATCCTACCAAGGCCCATTGCTCGGGATCGATCCGCGTTACGCTACATCTGGAAATGGAACCGGTATCGGAATGCCGTATCGCTTTGCTAAGTACGCAGACGACAACTTCGATGTTACAGCTGGTAACTTTTATGAGCAGTTTGGATCGGGTATGATCTTGCGCACGTACGAGGAGCGTAATCTGGGTTTTGACAACTCACTTGACGGTGTGCGGATGAAGTATCGTCCAACTTCGGGCATAGAGGTCACCGGTCTTGTCGGACGCCAGAGAGCATTCTTTGGCCTTAGTGATGGCATTATTCGTGGTGCTGATTTCAACATGGACATCAACCAGCTTGGCGAGGCACTGCTCCCTGAAGGTACATTCCTTACCCTTGGCGCTAGTGCCGTAAGCCGATTCCAGGCTGATCAACAGGATGTACTGAAGATCCCCCAGAACGTCATGGCTTGGTCCACCCGCGCGAACCTACGAGCATCAGACTTCTCATTCGATGCTGAATACGCTTATAAAATCAATGACCCCGGTGCAACGAACGCAAACTCGTTCAATCCAGGTAACGCTCTGTACCTCGCTACTGCATACGGTGCCTCGGGTATAGGTATAAACCTTGCTGCAAAGCGGATTGATAATATGGACTTACGAAGTGATCGCGCCGCTACAGGTTTTGCACAGCAAGTAAACTACCTGCCAGCACTTACAAAGCAACACACGTGGCGTTTGATCACGCTGTATCCATATGCAACACAGCCTACGGGTGAGTTCGCTCTGCAGGGTGATGTCTCGATCACTATACCGAAGAACTCATTCCTTGGTGCCGAAGAGACAATGATCGCTGTGAACGGTTCATTGATTCACGGACTGGACACAACACGCACCGGACCGTACACGTATGATGCACGGTGGATGTGGGGCAGTGAGCTCTACTACCGCGATGTAAACGTAGAGATTCAGCGCAAGTTTGGTAAGGACTTCAAGGCAACTCTCACATATATCAACCTCGACTATAATCAAGACGTGATCGAGCGTCGAGCCACACCTGGTGAAAAGATATATGGCATCTTAAACGCCAACTTCGTTTGCCTCGAATTGTGGTTCAAAACCTCAAAAAATCAGAGTCTTCGCACGGAACTCCAATACATGGCTGTTAAGCACGAAGAAGGGGCTAAGAAGGCTCTACAAAATGGCGACTGGGTAATGGCGCTTGCTGAGTATACAGTTGCACCACACTGGTTCTTTACGGTGTTCGACGAATACAACTATGGCAATTACGACCCGGAGCTTCGCGTACATTATCCTAACGCGTCGATTGCCTATTCCAAAGATGCTCTGCGTCTGCAGGCAGGTTATGGTCGCGTGCGCGGTGGTATCCTCTGCGTTGGTGGTATCTGCCGTCCGGTACCTGCATCGAACGGTATGACGTTGAACATAACGTACACTTTTTAAGGACGAATCATGAAGCACAGCATCATTCTTGCCGGCCTCCTGTCACTTGTTCTCATTTCGTGCGACGTTATGAACGCCCCCTACGAGAAGAAGCCTAAGGATCCATCGGATACACTGCTCAAGGATACATCAACAACGATAACTCGCACTGGTGCGCTCCAAAACGTCTTGCTCGAGGATTATACTGGTCAACTCTGTGGCAACTGTCCAGAGGCAGCAGACATTGCAGATCGTCTCTACAAAACAAACGGTGGACGCGTAATCGTTACTGCAATCCATGCAGGCATTTTTGCGAAGAAAGAAATGCCAGACTACGAACATGACTTCACTACCCCAACCGGCGATGCTCTTGATGCAGCATTCAAGATCAGTCGCGCCGGCAACCCGAATGGTTTGGTAAATAGAGTTACCATCAACAATCGCATCATTCAGGGTCACCCAACATGGGAAACAGTTGTTGCGCAACAACTCCAGCGCTCACCGGCACTTGAACTTGGCATGAGCCATACATACTACCCAGAAACAAAGACTCTGGTTGTTACCGTACGCACAGAAGCACTAGCGGACATTGATGCACCAACAAACGTATCGGTGTGGCTTCAGGAGAACGACATCATTGCTGATCAGAAAGACTATCGAAAGACACCATCGCATATCACCGATTATAACTTTAGTCATGTGCTCCGTGCTTCGATGAACGGCACATGGGGAGACACCCTCTCGAAAGCCCCATCAGCAAAGGGCACGAAGTCTACGATGACCTTCCGGTACACCTTTCCCGACGTAAAGCTTAATACCGCAGACACTCTGAACTATTGGGATGTCAAGAACTTTGAGATCGTAGCCTTTGCCCACAAGGCCAGCACAAGTAAAGAAGTACTCCAGGTGGTGAAGCAAAAGATGTAAGTGCCGAAAGCCGAAGGCACTAGGGACCTCAGGTTATTATGTTTAGGATGGTTTCCCGCCCCCGCTTTCGCGAGGTGGACGTTCTTTCGCGGGGGTGACGTTCCTTCGCGGAAAAGACGATCAGTCATTAGTCATTAGTAACTAGTAACTAGTAACTAGTAACTAGTACCCCACTCTTATCTCCAGTGCTCCGAAGAAGAAGTTGGTAGGGCTATTGCCGCTGTTGCGGTTGGTATAGCCGATGTTCAGATCGGTAAAGATGTTGTTGGCCCATTCTGCACTGAACCACAGGCGGAGTCTGCGTTGGTGGGAGAGGTTGCCGCGGAGGAATGCGTTGCCATAGAGGAAGTCGCCATCGCCACGAAGGATGTCGCCACCTACGTTACCAACGGGCACTTGAATGCCAGAGCCTGGATAGCGCGGATCTTCGCCCATGATGAGGTTGCCGTTGGCATCAAGGAGGTTTTCTCCATGACGCGTGTAGTCGGCATCTACGCGCACGTAAGTGCGCGGCGTAAGCCAGTAGCGCAGCTGCAGTGCAAGGCGGTCGGAGTTGGACTGCATGTCGTAGCCAACGGGTGCACCAAAGGAGGTGTAGGATGCGTTGATGCTGCGATGAGAATACGTGAAGGGATCGATGCGGGCATACTCTGCACTAACCATCATGCGGGATGCAGCACCTTCTTGACCAAGCGACTTCGATACGCCGAGTTGATAAGCAAATTTATTGTTGTTGCCTGCGATCGAGGTGTCGCCAAGAGATGTGTATGAGAGGTCATCCACGATGAGCGATCCGTAGACCATAAGCCCCTTGAGTGGACGCAGAGTGATGTCTGCACCGATGAGCGAGTTGTCGTTTTGATTACGTTCTTGTGTGCTGAGTCCGGCACTTACAAAGAATGCAAGAGGGTTAAGGTAGGCCAGATCTAACCCGCGACCCCAGTAGACGATCATATCGTTGAGCCCAACAGAGAGCCACGACGTGGGCTCCACGGCAATGCGGTGGGTAGCAATGTATTTCCCTGGAACAGCCCGGCCTGATGTGTCGAGTCCGTTCGCAGCTGAATGCGTCATGGTAAAGCGCACACTCTTATAGGGCACGTCAAGAAGAAGTCCGTCCAGTAAGGGGGCATTCATAGAATGCACAAGGTTGTCGATTGGACTATTACCAAACTGCAATGCTTCACGTCCGTAGCGGATGCGGAGATACTCCGACTGATACTGAACGTAGCCAATATATCGGTCGAAGAATGCGCTGTCTTCGATGGTGAACTTGAGCGTGCGCCCCAGTGTGGGGTCGGTCTGTGCAATGCGCGAGGCACTGCCGCGCAGACGTGAACCATTGGAGAGGTCAAGAAAGAATCCAAGGTTGCTGCCAAGAGAGCCCATCACACGTGCAGATGCGCGGCCAAGCATAAATGATTCTGAGGAACCTTCGTTGGACGTGGTGCCCGGACGCAGCATAAAGCCGAGATCGCCCTGCACACGTGCAACGCCATCGTTAAAAACAAGCCCCCTGTAGCGTCCGTGGGAGGACGCTAACACCTCTGTGGTGTCTGATCGTTGGGCTAAGAGTGGCCAATAGTAGTTCAGCGAGTAGGCGCTAAAGGCGTTGGATGTTGTCGTGTCGACATTGCCGATGTAGGCTGGCCATACCGACGAAGACAACGCAGAAGCCGCACCATCAAGCGTACGCAGCACGGCGTTGTCCATTGAGACACGCTCTGCATTTACATCAACATTTTGTGCAGATAGTATGAATGGGGCTAGCACCACCATGAGCGAGCATATGAGTCGCATAACGATGGAGCGTATCATGTAAGATTATCGCTTCTCTACGGTGGCTTTGCATTTACAGATAGTGCGCACGTAGTCGAGTTCCTTTTGTGCATCTGCATCTGTTGCATAGTCACCAACGCGAACAATGAACTTATTGGCGTCGGTATCTGCCGCAGTCTTCGCAGGCATACGCTTCTTCTTCATTGCCTCGGTTAACGCATCAGCATCTTTTTTTGTAGCCCCCTTTTTCAGGACAATTGTATAGGGCTTGGCGCTAGAAGCCTTTGCAGGTTCTGCTGTTTCGACCTTCTTTGCCGGAGTTACCGTAGTCTTCTCGGACGGTGCTGGAGCACCAACTGTAGAGCGCATAACATCGTACACGAGCGGAAGGAGCTCGCTCTGTGAATATTGATCACGCATAGTTACGAAGTACTTACGTGCTCGATCAGATTCACTCTTTGTGGCAGTCATGATGACGAGTCGTGCGAGTGCATCATCTGCCCACTCACTTTTGGGATATGCTTCGACGATTCTTTCGAGCATTGGGGATGCCTTCTTTGCATCATCAATAAGCGCAGCGTGCAGAAACATTACGCCCGGATCATCCGGAGAATCAATGAGCAAATCGGGCAATGCCTTCTTTGCATCAGTTGTCCACCCAGCTGCCACTTGCTGTATATAATTCTTAACGCCAACGCTTTGTGCAGATGCGCCGATCGAAGCGATGGCAAGGATGACGAAGAGGGTAAGTCGTTGCATGTCTATAAATTACGCAAGTGAACCTATTTTGGCGACCAAATACACATTATCCAACTGCATGCCCCACGAATCATTAAGTCAGGAATTCCGCGTTGTTGTAGCTGCCGGCGGTACAGGTGGACACATCTTCCCGGCCGTTGCTGTGGTAGAACAGCTAACCCTGCTAACGAATGGTAATCTCAGGGCGGTTTTCATGGGGAGTCGCGACCGCATGGAAACACGACTTATTCCAGCAATGGGATACGACTATGTAGCGATGCCAATTGAGGGGTTTAGGGGGCTGTCGCTACGCACATTATTGCTGCCATTCAAAATCTGGCAGTCTGTTCGAATCGCAAAGGAAACTCTACGCCAACACAAGCCCCATGTAGTTATCTGCACAGGTGCATACATCAGCTATCCAGTAGGTATTGCAGCAGCGCAGTTAGGGATTCCTCTCGTTGTGTTGGAATCAAATCTCAACCCTGGTAAGAGTAATGCACGACTAGTGCCCAAAGCCACAGCTGTGGTGCTTGCCTTTGAGGAAAGTCTTAAGCACTATGCCCAAAGCGTTAAAAGTAAGCTTCATGTGCTTGGCAACCCGGTTCGCACGCAAATTGAGGGGGCTATGTCTGCACATGATGCGCGCTTGTATTGGGGACTCGATGCCTTGCGTCCAACAGTCTTGGTGTTCGGCGGAAGTCTTGGTGCTCGCGCCATGAACGAGGTTGTTGAGACATCCTTGAAAGTAATTGCAAATGCTCCCTGGCAGATCCTCTGGCAAACCGGCAAGGGACACCTGGTACAGGCAGATCTGCCGAACAATGTTCGTGCGGTGGAGTTTATCGACAATATGGGTGCCGCATATGCTGCAGCAGATCTTGTTGTATCGCGCAGTGGAGCAACAACTGTAGCAGAGTTGGGTATTGTTGGCAAGCCTGCCGTCTTGATACCATTGCCATCTGCCTCAACGAACGAGCAAGCATTGAATGCGCAGGTGGTTCAAGATCGTGGTGCTGGAATAGTTGTAAATAATCACGAAATGAAATCTCGACTTTTGTCGGAAATTGAACGCTGTATGGCAGACGATGCAATACGTAATGAAATGGCGTCTCGCATGAAACAGCTTGGGCGTCCGTCAGCTGCGTTGGATGCTGCCAAGCTTATACTATCGCTAGGTGGATGGAAAGAGGCTACATCATGAAGACATTCCGAATACAGCTGGACTTCTTTTGGGCGTCGGTAGCATTTTATGCGGTTACTCTCATTGTATACGTGATGGTAAAGGCACTTGTTGAACAAACCTTACAATCCGGATTAGTCAATGTGGTGCTCACAGACCCCGTGGTTGTTGTCTTAGGCTTCTTTGTGCTGATGTCTGTTGTGTCGCTAGTCATAAACAGTGTTAGCAAACGAACAATACATGTAACTGATACGTCTATTATCTTTCAGAACAGTTTCCGAGAGCGGATGTTTACATTGGAAGAGATCGACAAGATTATTATCGGCAAAGAGAGACGTCCACGTGCCAGTGCATTAACACTAACGATCCGCATCTACATCAAAGATCGGCGGCGTCCGCTGCGTATACGACCTGCTCTCTATGACAATGAAAAAGATCTCACTGAGTCTGTCCTTGCTCTACGACATGGTGGAAGCTCGCTGTGAAATCATTGCTGATGTATTGCTGCGCAATACTTGCAGCGTATGCAAGTATGCTGCATGCTCAAGAGGTGCCCTCTGCACTTGAGGTTATGCAAGGATTTGTGCGTAACGTGGCAGACACATTGAGCGTTGTTGCCGGACGCGACGCCGACACCCTTCGTGTGCGTATACACAACCATCCAGACGCACTATGGTTCGAGTCGATTATTGCACAGCACTGTGATGAGCAACACATACCGATGCGTATCGTGTCAAACGATGAGCAGTCGGTTACTCTTGTGATCTCTGACGCCTCTACAACGTACCAGCCCCATAGTAATGCCGATAGTGTTGTGCGCGAGGTAGTACTGGATGCATCACTGCGAAGCAGTACTGCTATTTACAAGCTACAGAAGCAGTCACGCAGGGATATTGTTGCACATGACCTAGCAATGGTCAAGCAGTCGGACCAACACGCCTCTACAACAGCCGTGATACCTGTAAAGCACCCATCATTGTGGGACGACATACTGCAGCCCATTGTATTTATTGGTGCTGCAGTTGTAACGATTGTGCTGCTCTTCACCGTACGCTCGCAATAAGCATGAAGCGCCTTTTTGTGATCCGTCACGCCAAGTCTGACTGGTCAGACGCAGCACTAACCGACAAGCAGCGCACGCTCAATGCACGGGGCTTGCGAGAAGCACCCATCATGGCAGCGGCTCTCGTAAAAGACTATCCGCAGATCGATCACATCATATCTAGCTCTGCCGTACGCACGCAGCAAACCGCCCAACACGTTGCAGACGCGTATGGCATATCACACGATCAAATTCAGCTCTGCGACGAGATCTATGAAGCCCCCTATGAGCAGCTTCTCAAGGTAGTAAACACATGTAGCAATGAGCACAGCGCTATCATCCTCGTGGGGCACATGCCGGGCGTAACACTCCTTGTGAACTCGCTCGCCGATGAGAACCTGAGTATGTCGCCCACATCAAGCGTAACCGTGATCGACTTCCCCTACATCACATCATGGGAAGAAGTCTCACAGGGGACGGGAACATTGAAAGAGTTTCGGGTGGTGTAGGGGCCGAGAGGGTACGCGAGGGTATGGGGGTACACAAGGGTACAGATCGTCTTTCCGCGAAAGAACGTCACCCTCGCGAATGCGGGGGCGCGAAGCCATTCACAATGCCGCAAGGTCCCTCGTCGCTCCGCTCCTCAGGATGACGCAGCGTACGCTTCATTTGTAATGGTCAACGGGCCCGCCTGCGGCGCGCCCGTTGACCTAACCCAACCAACGCGACGCGTGTTGCGTCATCCCTAGCGCCGCCGGCGCGAGGGACCTCGCGTATCTGCGATGATAGCGGGCTATCTATCAATCGTTGGGTCACAGCATGTTGCGACCCTTACAATATGTCCAACGAAAAAGGGCGAGCCATCGGCTCGCCCCTACTCTCATCTTTCAACTTTCAACTCTCTACTCACCAAAGATGCTGCACGCCTGCGCGCTCTTCGAGGAGCTCGTCAAGGGTGGCTTGCATGCGGGCGCATGAGAAGTCGCTGAGTTCGATGCCTTGCACGACTGTGTAGATACCGTTCTTACAGGTAACTGGGTAACCGTAGATCACGTCGCCTTCGATGCCGTAAGAGCCATCGACAGGGATGCCCATCGTTGTCCAGTCGCCTTCTGGTGTGCCAAGCACCCAGTCGCGCATGTGCTCGATGGCTGCATTCGCTGCTGATGCTGCAGATGAGAACCCACGTGCTTCGATGATCGCTGCACCACGCTTTGCTACCGTTGGGATGAAGTTGTCTTCGAGCCACTGTTGGTCGTTAATGGTCGACCATACATTGGAGCCGTTGGCTTCGACGTTGTGGATGTCTGGATACTGCGTAACAGAATGGTTGCCCCATACCGTCATCTTTGTCAGGTTCGATGTGTGCACACACGTCCTCGCGCTGATCTGCGAAAGTGCACGGTTGTGATCAAGGCGCATCAATGCCGTGATGTTCTTTGGATCAAGATCCGGAGCAGACTTTGCTGTGATAAGCGCGTTCGTGTTGGCTGGATTTCCAACAATCACAACCTTCACGTTGCGGCTTGCCACTGCGTTAAGTGCTTTGCCTTGGACTGTAAAGATCTGCGCGTTGGCTTCGAGAAGGTCCTTGCGCTCCATGCCCTTTGAACGTGGACGTGCCCCAACGAGCAATGCATAGTCTGCATCCGTGAAGGCCACATTCGGATCGTCGCTCTGCACAATTCCATGCAGAAGTGGGAACGCGCAATCTTCGAGCTCCATGGCAACACCACGCAGGGCCTGAAGGGCCGGTGTGAGTTCGAGAAGCTGAAGAATTACTGGCTGGTCCTTGCCAAGCATTTCACCGCTTGCAATGCGGAAAAGCAAACTGTAGCCAATCTGGCCTGCGGCGCCGGTAACGGCAACACGAACTGGAGCTTTCATAGGTCTGTATGTAATGGGGCTGGTGGGGAAATGATGTCAAGCATAAAAAACGCCCCACAAGGAGGCGTTAAGGAATATTCAATATTCACCGACACTAATCGACTCAGTTCGCTTCTGGATAAACAGAAACCTTGAGACGTGTCTTGTCCTTGCGCTCAAACTTTACAACGCCGTCTACGAGGGAGAAGATCGTGTAATCACGACCAAGACCTACGTTCTTGCCAGGATGTACGTTTGTGCCATTCTGACGAATGATGATGTTGCCAGCGATAACTTGCTGTCCACCAAACTTCTTCACGCCAAGGCGCTTTGCATTTGAATCGCGGCCGTTCTTGGTGGAACCACCGCCCTTTTTGTGTGCCATGTTGCTACTCGCTTAGATTTTAATGTCGTTGATCGTGATGCTCGTGTACTGCTGACGGTGTCCGTTAAGCTTCTGATAGCCTTTACGACGCTTCTTGTGGAACACGAGAACTTTGTCTCCCTTGCCATGCTTGACCACCGTTGCTGATACAGAACCCTTGATGTATGGGGCTCCAACAGAAACGTTACCGTTGTTGCTGGCAAGTAAGATGTTGGTGAATTTTACCTTGTCGCCTACGTTCTTATCCATGAGCGGAACGATGATCGTCTGCTTGGGTGAGACTGCGTATTGCTGACCTGAAATTTCTACGACTGCGTACATACGTGTTGTTGACGTTGTATGAAAAAGGGCTTGTAATATACGGGGCAAATCTGGATGTATCAAGCAGGTTACCGAGATTTCCACAAGAACATGACGTATACATCAGACGATCGCGAAACCTTGTACACTGTGTTTCTGTCAAAAGAGCGTGGCTGGTCAACCTATTGGAATATCATGAAGTTACGTTCACGAGAAGCTTGGATCTGGATCTTCGGCCTTGGGGTACTGGCATTGTTTGCCCCCTGGTTCGAGAATAGGGTAAGTTTCTGCATTCCTAGGATGTTAGGTGTAGATTTTTGCCCGGGGTGCGGACTCGGTGCATCAATCGGACATCTCGTGCGAGGCGAACTTGTTGAATCCTGGGCAGCTCACCCTTTTGCTGTGCCTACCGTGGCAATACTTATCGGAAGAATTATTCATCTTGGTCGTCTAGAACGAGCTCAGAACAACAAGGAGAACACCAATGGCTAACGTACTGCAACTTATCCCCGATGCAGAACCCGACGAAATGATGTACCTGCATATGCTGATGGAGCCCATGAACGATATGCAGGCCGGCATGTTCGCGTCGATGTACCGCTCACGTCGGAAAGAGCCAACCATGATCCTGTTGCTCACACTCGTGGGCTTTCTGGGTATCGCTGGTATCAATCGCTTCATGCTGGGCCAAATGGGCATGGGCATTCTCTACTTCCTTACTGCCGGCTTCTGCTTTATTGGCGTCATTGTAGACTTGGTGAATCACAAGAAGCTTACCTCGGAATACAACCAAAAGCAGGCCTTTGAGGTTGCGAACATGATGCGGGCTATGGGGCAGCTGTGAGAGCAGCTGTGAGAGCAGCGAGCAGCGAACAGCGAACAAAGAACTTCTATGAGCATGAACAGCACCAAAGCGATTATCGTCCTTCTCGTCTTACTCGCTGTTCGCTGCTCCCTGCTTGCTGCTCCCTGCTCGCTGCTCGCTGCTCCCTCTTTGATTGTCGTTGTTTCCTTCGATCAAATGCGGGGGGACTTCGCAGCGAGGTTTGCTCCGTTCTATCAATCGAAGAAGGGAGGGGGCTTTGTTCGGTTGCAGCGTGAGGGTCTCGATTATAAGCAATGTTACTATCGACATGCCAGCAACATCACTGGACCAGGTCATGCGAGTTTGCTCACGGGGTGTTATCCAGCCAAGACGGGAATCGTTGGCAATGACTTTTGTGATGGGGCTTCGCTTACATGCGGGTATTGCGTCCGTGATGATTCGACCACGTTCAGTGCGCGAAATCTCAAGGTGCCAACGCTAAGCGATGCACTGCGCGTGCGTTCGCCGAAATCAAAGACCGTGAGCATAGCGCTCAAAGATCGAGCGGCGATTCTGATGTCGGGCCACAGCGCCAATGCATGTCTGTGGTTTGATGCACAGTCGTTGATGTTCGAAACAAGCGCTGCCTACCCCAAACCAACATGGTTGCGCTCGCTCAATGCGCGCGTACGTGATTCGATTGCGGCCTGTGAGAATCGAGCTTGGTCCGCAATCATTCCAGAATCATTGAATCCAGCGGTCGATAGTGTCCCGGAGGAAGGGTCTTACCCTACGGGTGGGACAACATTTCCGCATGTGCTCCCACAACGTACGCATGAGAAGTTCGCAGCATCATTTCTGATTAGCCCCTTTAGTATGGATGTGCTTTTCGATGCTGGAATGCAGGCAATGGACCGCGAGAAGCTTGGGAAAGATCGGTACACGGATATTCTATGCATAGGTGTGTCCAGTACAGACTATGTTGGACATGTCTATGGTCCGGATAGTCGTGAGATCCAGGAGCTATATGTGCATGCCGATATGGCTATGGAGCGTCTAATACATCATTTGGATAAGCGCATAGGACGAAACAAGTACCTCCTTGTCGTAACGTCTGATCATGGCGTAGCGCCTATTCCAGAGCTGATCAAGAATCAGGCAGTGCAGCAGCGGGCGGAGATTGATGCCGGACGTATCTCGAGGAAGCACATGAAGACATTTGTTGACTCAGTGATTACGTCCATCATCGGACCTCCTACGGTAGGGGGCTCGCATATACGTCAAGCATTCGAACCGTCGATCTACCTCGAGCTGTCAAAGCTCGATGAAACACGTAAACGCGAGGTAATCGGAAATGTAGTCGAAGCGCTGCGTGGTTATCCAGGATTGGGCGTTGTTGCCAGCTCACATGAACTTGCAGCCACTACAAAGCCTTCTGGCATCGATGATTCAACGTGGAAGTACGTCCGCATGAGTTATCATGAAGGTCGCTCGGGTGACATCGTCTACTACCCCAAGCGGTACTGGATTATCGGTGGTAACGTTACAACCCACGGCACACCGCACGATTACGATCAATGGGTACCCCTCATGATGTTGGGAGGGGGCGTCGTGCCCCGCCAATCAGAAGAGCGTGTAGCACCGGTAGATATCGCCCCCACACTGGGGAAGATACTGGGTATCGAAATGCCTGGGATCGATGGACGAGCGCTAGAGCTGCGCTGACGCCGAGCCTACAATGCTGCGACGAGGTTCCGCGCGATGACCATTTTCTGGACTTCGCTGGTGCCTTCGCCGATGGTTAGGAGCTTGGAGTCGCGCCAGAATTTCTCAACCGGATATTCCTTCACATAGCCATAACCGCCGTGGATTTGGATGGCCTCTTCGGCTGTACGAACCGCTACTTCCGATGCATAGAGTTTGGCTTGTGATGCAGCTATGGTAAAGTTCATTCCTTGGTCGCGCATCCATGCTGCCTTGTAGGTGAGCAAGCGTGCGGCATCAACTTCCATGGCCATCTTGGCTAGCTTCATCTGAATGGCCTGCATTTCGTTCAGGCGCCTGCCAAACTGCACGCGTTCGTTGCTGTACTTCAGGGCGGCTTCGAGAGCCCCTTGCGCAAGACCTACACTCAATGCAGCAATGGAGATACGTCCACCGTCAAGGATCTGTAGAGCTTGTACAAACCCCTCGCCTTCGTTGCCGATGAGATGTGAGGCTGGTACGCGTACGTTGTCGAACGTAAGACCCGCCGTGTCGGAGCAGCGCATGCCGAGTTTATTTTCTTTCTTCGAGCCGTAGTAGCCCGTCATAGACTTATCAACTGCAAAAGCTGAGATGCCCTTCTTCCCAGCGCCTTTGTCAGTCACGGCCATCACAACACAGATGTCGCCCACGTTGCCATGCGTAATAAAGTTCTTTGCACCGTTGATGATGTAGTGGTCGCCATCGCGAACGGCTGTAGTCTGCGTGCCCCCTGCATCCGATCCTGCGCTTGGCTCTGTAAGACCCCACGCGCCCATGGTTTGCCCAGCGGCTAGACGCGGGATGTACTTCTGACGTAGCTCTTCATTACCAAAACGGAAGATGTGGCTTGTACAGAGTCCGTTGTGGGCTGCAACACCCAACGCGATAGCAGGACATCCCCGTGCTACCTCTTCTACGATCAGTGCATACTCCATGTAGCCCATCCCAGAGCCACCATATTCGGTTGGGATAACGATGCCCAAGTATCCGAGTTCGCCAAGCTTGCGGAAGATCTCGTACGGAAACTCTTGCGACTCGTCAAACTCGAGTGCTACGGGCATTATCTCGTCTGCAACAAACGAGCGCATGTGCGCTCTGAGCACTTCTTGGTCGTCGGAAAGATGAAATGATAGACCGGTAACGTCGTCTGACATGGCAATTGCACGAATGGTGATGAAGTATCCCCACAAACCTACGGGAAGAATCAGAAACCTTCACCGTAGCTTTGCGGTCCGAACGTGAACATACCAAGATTAGTTTCAGGAGTTTCTATGATCCGCCGGTTTTTCGGACTGATCCTTATGGGGCTTTGTACGCTGCAACTCAGCGCACAAAAGCCCATTTCTCTCACGGACAAGGTTCCGTTCAATCCCGAGGTGCTGAAGGGCAAATTGGAGAACGGTATCCCGTATTACATCATGAAGAATGCCCGTCCGGCAAACCGACTCGAGCTCGTGCTCGTGGTGAATGCTGGTGCTGTGCTCGAAGACGACGATCAGAACGGCCTTGCTCACTTCTGCGAGCACATGGCGTTCAATGGTACAACAGGATTCCCGAAACTGGAACTTGTAAACTTCCTTGAGTCTATGGGTGTGCGCTTTGGTGCCGACTTGAATGCTTACACCAATGCAGACGAGACAGTATACCTGTTAACTGTACCGCTGGATAAGAAAGAAAATCTTGCACGATCAATACAAGTGTTGCGTGATTGGGCAGGATTTGTGAATTACAACGACAAGGACATCGATGATGAGCGTGGCGTGGTAACGGAGGAGTGGCGTCTTCGTCGCGGCGCTAACGAGCGCGTCCAGGAAAAACATCGTCAATACATGTTCTGGGGTTCCAAGTATGCCAAGCGTGATGTTATTGGTGATACCAACGTGCTACTCCGCGCGCCTCAGGATAACTTGCGTCGGTTCTATCGCACATGGTACAACCCGCTGAACCTTTCGATCATCGCCGTCGGTGATGCAGATTCAAAGGCAATCGAAGCTGCTCTCAAGGAAAACTTTACCTCGCCCCCTTCATCAGGTGAGAAGTACCAGACGCGTCCAACGATTCTGATGCCTTCGCATGCAGAGACGTTTGTCTCGATTGCTTCCGATCCGGAGATGCCTGCAGCCGAAGTGGCCATCATGGTGAAGCGCTCGGCCGACACCGTACGCACGTACGCAGATTACAAGACCATGATTGCAAAGCAGATGGTCTCGGAAATGCTGAACCAACGTCTTGCTGAGCTTACGCGCAAGAACCCGCCACCGTTCTCATCAGCAGTGATTGGTGAGTTTAATCTCGCGCGTCAGACACGCGCTACGTATGCCGCTGCAACAGCCAGCGACAAGAATATCATGAAGAGTGTGAATGCTCTGCTTACAGAGTGTGAGCGCGCTAAGCGACATGGCTTTACAGGTACAGAACTCGAGCGTGCGAAGACAGCAACAATGTCGCGCATGGAAACGTATTATAACGAACGTGATAAATCAGAGTCACGTCAGTTCGCCGATGAACTCACACGTCACGTACTTACTGCTGAGACAGTCTCGGGCATCGTGGCAGAATGGGCTACGTATCAAGCGCTTGTTCCAGCAATTACACTCGATGATATGAACGCCCTTGCCAAGGATCTCATGACCAAAGAAAATCGCGTTGTGATGATCTCTGTTCCTGAGGGCAACGGCTTTATGAAGCCAACAGAGCAGCAGGTCAAGGATCTTCTTTCGGCCATCGACGCAAAGGACATCAAGGCCTATGTAGATGCGGTGCCTGTAAAGCCCCTTATGGAAACAGTTCCATCACCGGGGAAGATCACGAGCAGCAAGGACCTTGCAGACATTAGCGCAAAGGAAATCATCCTCTCTAATGGTGCACGTGTGGTCTACAAGAAGACTGATTTCAAGAATGACGAGATCATCTTTACGGCGCGCAGCTGGGGTGGACAATCCCTAGCTCCGGAAGCAGACCACTTCACCAACATGGTTGCTGCGAATGTTGTGGATGAAGGGGGCATTGGTTCCTTCAGTACGAATGATTTGATGAAGGTGCTTAACGGTAAGAAGGTAAGCATTAGCCCTAACATTGGCATGGAAACAGAGGGCATCAATGGCGGTGCGGCGCCTAAGGATCTTCGCACATTCTTTGAGCTCCTGCACCTTGGTTTTGTTAGCCCACGCAAGGATCCTGAAGCATTTGCATCGTGGAAGGCCAAGATGAAGGCTGATCTTGCGAATAAGGAGAAGAGTCCTGAAGGATCATTTTTCGATACCGTGATGGCCGTTGCTACGAACAATCACCCTCGCGCCAAGACGATGTCGGCGAGTGATGTTGACAAGGTAGACCTGAACAAGGCCTTTGAGTTCTATAAGCAGCGCTTTAGCAATCCGGCTGACTTCTCGTTCTACTTCGTGGGCAACTTTGATGAGGACACACTCAAGAAGTTCTGCGAAACCTATATCGCGTCGATTCCAGGAGCCCCTTCAAAGGAAACATGGAAAGACGTGGGCATGCGGTCACGTACGGGTCAATACACCAAGACGGTTTACAAGGGCGTAGATGCAAAGAGCTATGTGGCGCTCTCAACTACCGGACCCTTTGTGTACTCTCCAGAAAACCGTTACAACCTGATTGCAGCATGCGAAGTGATGGAGATTCAGCTTCGTGAGCAGATGCGCGAAGAAAAGGGTGGCGTGTACTTCGTCTCGGTGCAGCCTGGTGTCGAACGCATTCCAGAGCCGGAATATTCTGTGAATGTGATCTTTAGCTGTAACCCTGATCGCGTAGACGAACTAGTCGAAACCGTGAAGAAAGAAATGGCAGCACTGCGTGCCAAGCCTGTTCCAGATTCGCTGGTTGCAAAGGTTCGAGAGATCCAGACGAAGGAACGTGAGACAGGAATGAAGACCAATCGTTTCTGGCTTCAGGTAATGGCGCAATTTGATGCAGATGGTGAGCCCTACAAGAATGTATTTCTGCGTGATGAATTCATCAAGAATTTGACACCCGCACAAGTGCTAGCAGCTGCAAAGCAATACCTTACAGGTGCAAACTTTGCTGAGTTCGTGCTGAAGCCAGATCCAAACGCAGAGAAGAACGAAGCCGGCGAAGCACCTAAGTCGGGCACGCCAGCGAAGGAATAAGCAGGTTACTTACCCAGCACTTCGAGAGAAAGCATATTTGTTCGGGCGCGCCCTACAAGTGGGCGCCCGATCGTAAACACTACTGTCGCTGTTGGAGGAAATAATTTTTCCTTCAGCAGCGATGATTTTATGTAATCGATCGTTTCATCGGTGTTACTCAACTGCTCGATGACAATACCTGTAACTCCCCAGAGAAGCCCCATTCTCCGGGCAACTGCCCGCTCTGTAGTGACAGAAAATATCGGTGCTTTCGGACGTTGATTCGATATCAGTCGCGAGGTTTCGCCACTGTAGCTAAGGCTTATTATAGCTGAAACACGTTTTTCTTCTGCAATGTGATAGACAGCAACTGCTATCGACTCCGTGTTCGAGCGATTACTACCAATAGGCATTTGAAGATGCGGAAGCACCACACCTTCATGTACCAACATCGACTCGGCTTCCTGACATATCGTCCGCATATAATGCACGGCCTCTACGGGGTATGCACCAACACTTGTTTCGGCACTAAGCATCACAGCATCGGTACCATCGAGCACAGCATTTGCAACATCGCTTGCTTCTGCACGTGTTGGACGTGGATTCTGAATCATCGACTCCAGCATCTGGGTTGCCGTGATCACGGGCTTGGCCTTTTCGTTGCAGAGCTTGATGAGTCTCTTCTGCACAGATGGAACGGCCGCTGCTGCTATCTCCACGCCAAGGTCGCCCCGTGCAACCATGATTGCATCGGACGCGTCAACAATAGAGTCGATATTGGTGAGTGCCTCGGGTTTCTCGATCTTGGCAATAACCCACTGGCTGCCACCTTGCTTGGCGATGTATTTTTTTATAGCCTCTACATCAACTGCCCTGCGAACAAAAGACAGAGCGATGTAGTCTACTCCTTGTGCAACCGCAAATCGCACATCTTCGCGGTCTTTTGATGTCATAGATGGCTGCGAAACACGCGTGTGTGGCAAGTTGATTCCTTTGCGAGGCTTGAGGTTTCCACCGTGCACCACAACTGCCTTGATGATTGTGCCATCGGTTTCTTTTACCTGCACTTTGATCAACCCATCATCGAAGAGCAGTATGTCGCCCTTCTTAACATCCTTAGCTATTGTGGAGTAGTTCACCGGGACAACCGTTACACTCGGCGGGATCTTTTTTCCACGCAGAGCTGCAACATCGCCGATGCGTATCTCTTTAGCATTAGCAAGTGGAATTACATCAACATGTTTAAAATCTGCTACACGAATCTTGGGTCCCTGCAGGTCTGCAATGATTGGCAAATGCACATCGAGCAGATCTTCAGCTTCGCGGATGAACCGAACATATTGCGTGTGTGACTCATGCGAGCCGTGCGACATGTTCAGGCGAAGTGCATTCGCACCGGCCTTAACGAGTGCAACGACTTTTTCTGTGGATGCAACGGCCGGACCCATCGTGCAGAGGATCTTGGCTTTTTGATTCAGCATTACGCGGGTGGTGTTCACGGCAGCCTCGGAGTGTTAGCGCGATGTTCGCGGTTTGGGTGACATAAACGGCGTGATTGACTGCGCCAGACCAGTTGCTTCATCAACCACAAGATGTACGCCACAGATACGGATATCGTTCTCGGCTACTTCGTATTTGTGAGCGGTCTGAAGTAGCAAGCGTTTGAGTGCTATGTCCTTGTTCATACCAAGGACACTGTCGTACGGACCCGTCATCCCGACATCAGAGATAAATGCCGTGCCGTTTGGAAGAATCTGGGCATCATTCGTTTGTGTGTGCGTGTGCGTACCCAACACGGCCGTAGCGCGACCGTCGCAGTGCCACCCCATGGCGATCTTCTCTGCTGAAGCATCGGCATGAAAATCGAGAATTACAATCTTAGACTCCATCGCAACCTTGTTAAGTACGCTATCTACGGCTTTGAAGGGGCAGTCAATAGCCTGCATGTAGGCGCGACCCTGGGCTTGCATAACGACAACCTTGCGTTGATCAGGAAGCGTAACAACTGTCCAGCCACGTCCAGGGTTCTCTGCTGGATAGTTCATCGGACGAAGAACCTGAGGATTCGAGGCTAGTAGTTGTCGTGCCTTCCAATTTTCCCAGATGTGGTTGCCCGTAGTGATACAGTGTACGCCAGCGTCGAACAACTCCTTGGCCTCGGCCTCTGAGAGCCCCTTGCCGTCGACGATATTTTCACCATTCACAATGATGCAATCGGGTGAATGCTCTGTCTTGATTTCAGGTAAGCGACGCAGGAACTCCCGCAAGCTTACATGTCCGACGAGGTCGCCAATAAAAAGAATGTTCATAGTGCGCATGAATGCAAACCTACAAAACCCCAACGAGGGGTATCTTCGCGTCTATGTCAATTCGCATTTATACAAAAACTGGCGACGACGGTACCACAGGGCTATTTGGTGGAAGTAGGGTCTTAAAAGACAGTCTGCGCATCGAAGCCTACGGAACCGTAGACGAGCTCAACGCTATCATTGGGGTTGTTCGTACGTACGCATTGTTGGGTCAGCTAGAAACTCAACTGGGAACAATCTCTGCCGATCTCTTCACACTTGGGGCAGATCTAGCGACACCGCTTGATCCACCGCCAACGTATCAGATACCTCGGATTACAGATGATCACGTACGAGAGCTAGAGAGTTGGATAGACGCACACGATGCGAGTTTACAGCCATTGAAGACCTTTATTCTGCCTGGTGGATCTCCAGCGGCAGCACACTTGCATGTGGCCCGCACGGTATGTCGCAGAGCAGAGCGCAGAGTTGTAGCATTGATGCAGCATGAAGATCTCGGAACATCAGTCTTGCAGTATCTCAACAGACTTTCGGACTATCTCTTTACGGCCTCACGCATGGCAAATGCCGATGCAGGCATCAGTGATATACCCTGGAGTCCCAAGCAGAGCGTTTAGCGTTTTACGAGCCTTGCTGCAAATGCTCCGTCAGAGCGGTGAACATGCGGTAGAGTCTGCATGCATCCATCCTTACAAACGCTCTCTGGTAGATACGTATCTGCTGGTTCGAGATTAAAGTCAGGATGCTTCTCGAGGAACCAACGTACGATGTCGATGTTCTCTTCTGGTTCGATTGTACAGGTGCTATAGATAATCCTGCCGCCCTGTTTAACTAGAGAAGCAGCATGATCAAGAATATCTTTCTGCGTGATGGTCATCTTGCGAATGTCGTCGATATGTCTCCGCCACTTAATGTCTGGCTTCTTCGAAAGTGTCCCCATACCAGTGCATGGAGCATCGACTAAGACAATATCGGCAAGTGTAGCAGTTGTGTACTCGCGAGCATCACCCTGTTGTGCCGAGATAACGGATGTGCCAGCACGTTCGGCGTTGTCTTGAATAAAGCGCAGTTTTGATTCGTGCTTTTCGAGAGCAATCACAGACCCCTGATTCTTCATGAGCTCGGCTGCGTGTACAGCTTTGCCGCCTGGCGCAGCGCAAAGATCAAGAATAGTCATACCTGGTTGTGGATCTGCCAGAATAATCGCCAAGCTTGCGCTAGCATCCTGCACAGTTACATGTCCGTCTTGAAACAACTGCAAGCCCCGTATATCTCGAAGAGCAGTCATCATGATGCTGTTAGGATGAATAGGCGAAATCTCGTGCTTTATCTCTGCTGCTGTTAGCTGGTCTACGACGCTCTGTACGGAGGTCTTTAACGTATTTACGCGCAGCGTAATCATGGGTCGGTTGTTGTTTGCTGTAAGCAGAGCTTCGGCCTGTTCGGATCCAAAACGCTCTACATAGCGTCGAACGAGCCATTGTGGGTGGGCTGTGTGCACAGAGAGATACAAGACCTCGTTCTCTTGTCTATCTGGGTAGCGAATAGACTGTACGTTTCGAAGAATGTTGCGAAGCACGCCATTTACTATGCCGGCGTGGCGTTCTCCTTTGATGCGCTTGACAATTTCGACAGATTCGTTAATCGCTGCTGGTGCCGGAATCTTTGACAAGAACATCATCTGGTACAGCGCAATACGTAGTGCATTTTTAACAAGGGGCAGGCATTTTGCGAACTCGCCATGGTAGAATCCAGTTAGGACCCAATCAATGCGAGACTGCCAACGAACTGTTCCGTTCACGAGCTCTGTAACGAGCGCTCTATCTGCTGGTTCTAATTCCGAGCGGCGCAGCTCTCCGTCGAGAAGCTTGTCGATGTATGAATCACTATTCTCATATCGGCTGAGAAGTTTTACCGCGATACCGCGGGCTGTTTGTAGAACGGCGGATGCCGAATCTTCTATCCGAGGGGCAGCTTGCTCGTCTCGGTCTGTCAAAGGTGCTTGTTGAGTGCTCATAGTTACGCAAGTATACAAAAGCCGCGACACCAGCCCAGTAGGATTGCATTCTTTAGTAAGTTGCTTAACCCATTTACACCTTGTGCAGAGAATCGAGATGTTTCATAGAGCTACATACGTTGTCGTGCTCCTTGCAGCTCTTGCAGTTTGCGATGTAGCAGCACAGCAGAAGAAGAAGATCGTTGGTTCGAGCACCCCTCTTGCACCCGACGAAAAGCCCACATCTTCGTGGTTTGGAGCATATGTTGGTCCAACATTTGCCTCTCAGGGAGGAACATTTACCACATCGTGCAATTGTGATTTCACAGGCGGAGCTGGAACCGGTTTTGTAGGCGGCTTGATGTTTGAAGACAAAACCACCTCGAAAATTATTCTTGGTGGCCAGTTGGGGTACGATTCCAGGGGGCTAACGGGCAGATTCAGAGAAATCGAAGGTTCCCAACAGACCAGTCCGTCTGGGAGGAGCTATGTTGTTCCTGTCGAGTTTCTCAACGAGGCTTCACTCAGCTTGGATGTCGTATCTGCCTCCGTGTATGCCAAGTATTTGTTTCTCGGTCCTGTGTACGGACGCTTTGGTGTTACCGCGGGATACGTGGTCTCCTCGTCCTTGATCCATACCAAAGCTTTGCAAACCAAGACAGTTACGTTTCCTAATGGGGAACTTGCAAACGTTGCATTACCGGGTGCCCGCGACGGTGTGGTTATTGTACAGGAGGAGGCAGTTCCATACCTCAATCCCCTGCAAATGGGAGCTATTGGGGCACTTGGTGTAGAGATACCAGTGCGAAAGGTGGAGCGGAAGTTCGGGCCACCGGCCGTAACAACGTATCTAAGCCCAGTGATTCAATACCATTTTCCGATAACGAACATTACGGCCCAGGGTAACAGTTTTCAGCTTCGACAATTGCAATTTTTTATCGAACTGCGGCATAATATCTAGATTGGGCTTTGGCGGTTTTCCACATTTACCTATTTTTTCACCCTACGACCAAAACACGCAAGTGCAAAGTCGGTAGGAAGAACAGGTGGGGAGCGAACTTTTTTCAAGGGACGAAATGTCTATGATACGGCGATTTGTTACGGTCTGTGTCTGCACCCTGGCAATCTGCATGACGCAGATGCAAGCCGCGACGGCTGATAAAGTGCTGTACTTGTACAGTGTCACGATTGAGCCATCTGCTCAGTTGGACGATGATACGCGGGGCGACATCCTAAGCGATCCGAAGCGTATTCGGATTATCAATCTCGGTGCAATCAACCACGATGGTGTTGATTATGCGCCGACGATTAGTGCGGATGGAAAGACACTGTATTACGTGTCTGACCGCAAGGATAGTAAGTTCAACGTCACCGAAGGCCGCCTGTCTCATGACTTCTGGCGCACCTCTAAGGCTAAAAGCCAGGACACAACGTTCAGCGAGCCCGTAAACCTTGTGGAGATCAATACAACCACCGACGAAGGTGCGGCATCTATCGCTGCAGACCGTCAAACGTTGTTCTTCACAGGTTGCAACCGTCCGGGTGGTATCGGTTCCTGCGACATCTGGGAAGCCAAGGTTGATGGAGACAAGTTCCTTGAGCCAAAGAACCTGGGTTCGAATGTGAACTCGCCGTTCTGGGATTCGCAACCATACATCGCTCCAGATAAATCACGTCTGTACTTCACATCGAATCGTCCATTCAACCCGAAGGATGAAGATGAGAAGGACTTCGACATTTGGTATTGTGATTGGGATGATGCTCTCGGCGAATGGAAGCCAGCTCGTAACCTTGGTTCAGATGTGAACACAAAGGAAAAGGAAAGCTCGCCGTTCATCGCAGCCGATGGCCGCACGCTGTTCTTCTCATCGAAAGGCCATCTGCCGAACCTCGGCGGGTTGGACTTCTATCGCGTTCGTAAGACGGGTGAAAAGGATAAGGATGGACGCGATCGTTGGTCGAAGCCTGAACCACTTCCTGCTCCAATCAACTCTAAAGAAGATGATCAGTTTATGTCGATTCCTGCATCAGGCGACGTACTCTATTGGTCATCAAGCCGTGAGGATATCCCAGGTGCAAAGGGCGACCTTGATGTCTACATGGCTTTCATCCCAACATTCTCTCGTGCAGTTAACCTGATCGTGAACGTAGTTGATGAGTGTACTGGACAGAACATTCCTGCTTCAATTGCATTCAAGAATACGCTAACAGGACGTTCAGCTGGAGACTCAGTAGACCTGACACGTCTCGAGTCGAATGTTATCGTTGGCGACGATGATTATGGTGCAACCGAAGAGAATCGTGCTAAGCAAGTAACGTTCACTGTCACGGCGTCTTCGCCATCATATGGACAGCGCTTTATCACAGTTCCAGTTGAATATCCAGGAAAGACTGTGGACCAAACACAGTCGGGTGTTCAAACGGAAATCAGAAAGACGATTACTCTTGGTAACCGTCCGGTACTCACAGCAGACATGGACGCTTCTGACTGGGCAAAGAAGAAGAACAATACCTTCCGCGGTCTCGTCATCGAAGAGCGCGCTTCTATCCAGTTGTATCCACTGTTGCCTTACGTCTTCTTTGATTTGGGTAAGGCCGATTTGCCTACTCGTTACAAGCGCATCTCGTCAGCTCAGACAAACGACTTTACAGACGAACGTTTACCTGGTGGTACACTCGACAAGTACTATCACGTGTTGAACATCTATGGCTATCGCCTGCGCAAGTATCCTAATGTGAATGTGAACATTGTAGGTTGCACAGACGAGACAAATGAAGACAAGAATTCTCCCCTGCCAAAGCAGCGTGCGCAGGTTGTATACGATTACCTCAAGAATGTTTGGGGCATCGCAGAAAGCCGCATGAAGGTTACACCTCGTGGCTGGCCTGAGTTGCCGTCGAACAAGAAGGATTCAAACGGTATTGTTGAAAACCGTCGTACAGAGCTCGTGTTCAGCGGAGACAAAGAAGATCTTTGGAACGTACAGAAGCCTATTGAGGATCGCGATCCAACGTTGTTCCCAACGCCAACTACACTTACGTTCGGTATGAGGAACGGTATCGACAACAACATCGTGGCCTCGCGTCGAGTAGAAGTTTTCCGCAATGGCAAGCCATGGAAGACGCTCACCGGCGTTGGTGTTACGGATGCTACAAAGGGTTGGGACTGGCAGAACGACGATTCGGAGTTTCCAACAGAGCGTAACCCCCAAGGCGGAGACGAGTATTCTGTAGCCCCGTATAAGTCGGTTCTCGTTGTAACATCGAATAACGGACAAGAGTGTAAGTCAGACACAGTAACAACACCTGTTAAGCGCGTAACATCGATTGGTATGGGTGTTGACAAGGATGCTGTGAAGACACTTGAAAAGTACAACCTGATTCTCTTTAAGTTCGACTCGCCAGAAGCTGGCGAACTCAACGAGCGTATCATGTCAACATGGGTTTACCCACGTGTCAAGAAGTCTTCGGTGATACGCATTGAAGGTCACACGGACATTGTTGGTCTTGATACACGCAATAAGAAGCTTTCCGAAGAGCGTGCTGGTACTGCTGAGAAGTTCATCAAGAACCGCACGAAGGAGTATCAAGAACTCTCAACTCGTGGTACTGGAGAAGAAGAGCCGTTGTACTCGAATGAGTCAGCAGAGGGTCGATTCTTTAACCGTACGGTTCAGGTTATCGTTGAAACTCCACTTGCCGATGCTGAATTGGAGTAAGTCAAGCTAACATTTGAAAATTCGAAGCGCCCGACTGTTCGTCGGGCGCTTCTCGTTTATATTCGCGCTTATGATAATCGAATGGAATGTTGATCCAGTAATCCTCTCGGTTGGCCCGTTGTCTCCGCGTTGGTATGGAGTACTGTTCGCTTCGGCATTTATGATTAGCTACCAGATAATGAAGCGGATCTTTGATGCTGAAGGCAAGACAATGAAGCAGTTGGACCAGCTAACAATTGCAATCATCGCCGGTACCATCTTAGGAGCACGTTTTGGGCACGTCTTGTTTTACGAACCTCAGATACTCATTCAAGATCCAGCAGAAGTGATCGCGATTTGGCATGGAGGATTAGCAAGTCATGGTGGTGCATTGGGCATCATTGCTGCGTTGTGGTGGTTCCACAAGAAAAATCCAACATTTGGAATGACGTGGCTCTTTGATCGCTTGGCAATTGTGGCGGCGATCTCTGGAATGTGTATACGTCTTGGCAATCTGATGAATTCCGAGATCATCGGTAAACCCACAGACGGCACATGGGGATTCTGGTTTCAACGTATAGACCCACTGCTGTTACCAAGGCATCCAACGCAGTTGTACGAAGCAGCTCTATGCTTAGCTCTGTTTGGGTTAACATATTGGATGTATCACCGTGGTATTGCAGAGCAAAAGCCAGGAAGAATTTTCGGGCTGTTTCTTGTGCTGTTGTTCTTCGGGCGTTTTTTGGTTGAGTTTAACAAAGAACATCAGGTTGATTTCGAGTCTGCCTTGCCGATAGATATGGGGCAGATACTTAGCATACCGTTTATTGCTCTTGGTGCATACTACCTGCTGCGTGGCACAGGGCCAACGCAGGCATGAAGATAAACCGTGAAGCTCTTTTATTTTTGCGCACTACACCCAACTAAGGATACACAAGCATGTCAGTACAGCATATAACGGTTATCGGTGGCGGAACAATGGGCAATGGAATCGCCCATGTTACCGCTCAAAGTGGTTACACGGTTACACTTGTAGACGTAACCGATACCGCAGTTGAGCGCGCCTTGAAGACTATTACGTCTAACGTTGAGCGTCAGGTGAAGAAAGAAGTGATAACTGCCGACGCTATGACAGCAATACTTGCTCGCATTGGCACATCAACTAATCTCGAAGAAGGTGCATCGCAGGCAGACCTGGTTATCGAAGCTGCGAGTGAGCGCATGGAGATTAAACAGCAGATCTTCGCAACGCTCGATCGCGTATGTAAGCCAGATACAATTCTTGCTTCGAACACATCATCTATCTCGATCACTGAGCTGGCAGGGGGCACGAAGCGCGCAGACAAGTTCATTGGTATGCACTTCTTCAACCCGGTTCCAGTGATGAAGCTGTGCGAGATTATTCGCGGTCTCGCTACTAGTGATGAAACGTATGCGCTGATTAAAGATCTTGCAGAAAAGATGGGCAAGGTTCCAGTGGAAGTGCAGGACTACCCTGGCTTTATCTCAAATCGCATTCTCATGCCGATGATCAACGAAGCTGTGTACTGTGTGATGGAGGGAATCGCTTCTGTAGAAGACATCGACACGGTGATGAAACTTGGTATGGCGCATCCTATGGGCCCGCTAACACTGGCGGATTTTATTGGACTTGATGTGTGTCTGTCCATTATGGAAGTGCTCCACAATGGCCTTGGAGATTCGAAGTATCGTCCGTGTCCGCTGTTGCGCAAAATGGTTGCTGCCGGGCACCTCGGACGCAAGTCAGGCAAGGGCTTCTACAACTACTAAGCTTGTCCTGTGATGTTTGCAACTCCAAGCGACGAAGAACTCGCGCGATTCCATCGGTACTTTGCCGTTGAAAGCAACAACCATGCATGGCTCGCCAGTATAGCGCCCGCAGAGGAGCGTGATCCGCTAGAGATACTGCAGCATGCTCATATAGCAGCATATCATTGGTCCAAGGTTGGTACAGATATCAATGAGTTTCGAGCAAACATTTTACTTGCTCATGCTCATGCAATGTGTGGGCACGGTCAAACTGCCCTTGTTTACGTGGAGCGGTATCGTGATTACCTAAGCAGACATGATGTAGCTGGATGGGAGCATGGATTTTCCGTCATGATACACGCACAGGTTGCCTATGTGTTGGGCGACCATGCTCAACATGTTGCTCTCTACGATCAGGCAAAAGCCCTCGTGGAGTCGACTGAAGATGCTGGCGACAAAGAGGTTCTCATGATGACCTTTGTGAACATTCCAGCCCCCTGACGAATTCACTTTTTCTTGCCAAACTCGGGGTCTACTCGTACCATGCGTGCGAGGAAAAACGAAGGGATTGTAGCGATCAATACCCAGATGAAAAAGTTGGTGTATCCTATCTGTGATTGAATCCAACCGCTTGCCATTCCAGGAAGCATCATACCAAGCGCCATGAGTCCGGTGGAGAGTGCATAATGCGCAGTTGACTGTGTGCCACGAGCTACGTAGATCATGTACATTAGGTAGGATGCAAACCCGAAACCGTAACCAAACTGCTCTAGCGCAGTGGCAGTGGTTACGATAATCATGTCTGTTGGTTGGTAAACAGAAAGCAGAACAAATACGGCATCGGGCACATGCATGATCAGAGCCATTGGCCAGATCCAACTGCGCAGCCCATTGCGTGCGATGGCGATTCCGCCGAGAATTCCACCCAGTGCTAGAGCTATGATTCCGATGGTGCCATATGCAAGCCCAACTTGTTCGGTGGTCATCCCAAGACCACCCTTCGCAGGGTTGTCTAGCATAAAGGGCGAAATCATCTTAACGAGCTGGGCCTCTCCTAGCCTGTAGAGCAGTAAAAAAGCTAGTGTGATTCCAATGTTATCTCTACGGAAAAAATCAGCAAACGTCTTGAGAAAACTCTGAAGAGTGTCTGTTGATGATACACCTGTTGCTCTATCGGATGAGACACTTGGAAGTGCTGTGTTGTGGTAGATGGCGAACACAAGAAACAGAATACCCACGATGCCGATTGTTATAGACCATGCAGCAGAAATGCTGCCGCCCAGCCCAAGAATTGATGTTACCTCGAGGTTTCCGGCAAGCATAACAAGCAGTCCTTGTCCGGCTACCATGGAGATGCGATAGAACAAACTTCGAATACCGACGAAGGTTGCCTGCTTGTTATCGTCGAGCGCCAGAATATAGAATCCATCTGCTGCTATGTCGTGCGTTGCACTGCTAAATGCCAGCAGCCAAAAGATTGCCAGTGAGTACTGAAAAAAATCGGGTCCGGGGATTGTGAGTGCAACACCAGCAAGAGCAGCTCCAATCATGAACTGCATGGTCACAATCCAGTACCGCTTTGTTCGAAACAGATCTACTAGCGGACTCCAGAGTGGTTTGATAACCCATGGGAGGTACAGCCATGAGGTGTAGAAGGCAATCTGGTCGTTTGGGATACCGAGCCGTTTATACATGATCACAGAAACTGTCATTACGATAACGTATGGAAGGCCTTCTGCCAGGTATAGCGAAGGAACCCACGCCCAAGGCGAGATGCTTCGTGTATCTTGTTGTGTCATGCTACGTCCCCCCGTGTGTCTGTACAAGGCAACGATACGAAGAGTAGGCTTACAATCCAGCTTCTCGCAACGACTCAACGATCGAACGTTGTTCATCGGTTAACGACGTCGGGACAGCTACATGGACCTCCACAAACAAGTCGCCACGCATAATATCCATGCCATACACTGGCATGCCTTGGCCTCGAAGTCTCAGCACTTTGCCTGTTGGAGAGCCAGCAGGAATTGAAACAGTAAGGGTACCGCCTAGTGTGCGAACCTCGATCTTTCCTCCGAGTAGTGATGTCGTGAGAGGGACCAGCTCACGTACATGCAGATCGTTACCATCTCGTTTATAGCGAGGATGGTCCTGAATTGTTACTTCGATTTCTCCGTCAGGAATCCGTAGGCGTTGTTTTGCTGCTATTCCGGGCTTGAACGTTATATCAACTTTTTTATCATTGATCGTAAACCGCTTTGCAATTCCGGAGTATGCTTCTTCAAGAGTGAGGCTGATCTGATAAACGGGTTTGGGAGTTGGGCGAGATTGAGGGCGCCGAGCTTGCCCCCTACCAGAAGCTGTACGTTGACCAAACAATTCAGATAGTAGATCTCCGAACGAGGTGCCAGAAAACATCCCCTCGGCATCATCCATGCTGAATGGCTGTCCGTAGCCGTTGGGCCGTTGTCCGGTGCGTTGGTACTGAGTGTATTGCGATGATAGCTGGTCGTACTTGGCTCGTTTTTCGGGATCAGATAGAACGTCGTATGCCTCCGATACACGCTTGAAGCGTTCTTCGGCTGCTGGGTTATTGGGATTTGTATCTGGATGAAACTCGCGTGCAAGCTTCCTGAACGACTTTTTAATCTCGTCGGCGGAAGCTGATTTCGGAACACCAAGTTCCTTGTAATAGTCATTGAAATTCATAGTGCAATCTATAGACGAATCGTCGTATGAAATTGTGCAGGGGGCTTACATGAGTCCACGCTCAACGAAGGAGGTATACGTATTGCCTGCTATGATCAAATGATCCAGTACCCGTATGTCTACGATACGGCCTGCCTCGACGAGTTGATTCGTAATCTCAATGTCTTCGCGGGAGGGTTCGGTATTGCCCGACGGATGATTATGTGCAACGATAATCGAGGCTGCACACTCGGCGATGGCCAGACGAAAAACTTCTCTTGGATGTATCAGGACTGCATTCAGCGAACCATCGCTAACGCATACATCGCGCAGTACCTGGTTTGCTGAATTCAACAGCACCACACGAAATGATTCTGTTCGTAAGTGCCGCATGCGCGGCACGAGTAACTGGGCCAGAATCGCAGGAGTTGTTACCGTCACGCGCTCACTAAAGGGCTCGGCTTGAATGCGACGCGCCAATTCAAATGCTGCGCACAGTGTTGTTGCTTTTGCGGTACCCATTCCATGAATGGACATCAACTCAACAACATCGCGGCTTGCCAGATCAGCGAGTGATGTAAAACGTTGGAGTATATCGTGTGCGATGTGCGATGCACTATGGCGTTGTGTGCCAGAGCTTATCAAAAGAGTTAACAGCTCGTGTGTACTGAGTGCAGAAACACCAACTTGGAACAAGCGCTCGCGTGGCCGATCTGTGCACAATGGGGTTGTAGCCACGTACTTACTGCCCTTGTCGGTTGTACGATGCAACCCATTCTATATACGCAGGCAAACCTGCTACCACCGGCAGTACAATGATTTCGGGAACGTCATATGGATGCATCTGTTCGATAGTGCGTAGTACGGAATCCGTCTGTTCGCTGGGCAGCTTGATCAGCGCCTGCACCTCTGCGGTTTCATGCAGCGCCCCTTGCCATAGGTACAAGGAGGTGCAACCTGGGATGATCGAACCGCACGCTATAGATTGATCTTCGACGAGCTGGCGAATGATCGTTCTAGCGCATTCATGTGATGGGGCCGAGAAGAGAACAACCGACATCTTTTGCATTTTTGTACCAAACAGTATAATGGATAAGCGTTATGATCGACATCTTGATTTATCACCTGCACGTAGTAGGGGTACTGTATGCCTTCACACTGCGTTGGCAGAAGGAAGGTGTCAAGAGCGGGGTGTTGGCAGTTGCAACTTGCGTATTGGTCATGATATTTCTTTGGGCCATCACGGGTACGATTGCGCGTGCCTTGATTCCTAACTCGCAACCTGGAGCGCTTTTCACGGCGGACACCCTGTCGTTGCTTCTTTTGCTCATTCCGGAGTACTTCTTCTTTCGTGCTTTCTTTCTTCGTTCCCACACGACAGCCGAACGTGACGCATAGGTGAAACAATTTTTCACCCCCGTTTGGATAATACACACCAACTTCCGTAAGTTTCAAGTTCTCGTCGCGGAGATCGTGGCAGGGGAAACGTGCGGCCCAGTGCCGTGGGTGTTCTTTGACAACAGGAAGCAAGAAGAAACATGCAAACGAGAGGGTAGGTTTTTTAAGAGATCTACTCCGTCAATCGAAAAGTAAACGACGCAATCGGTAATGAAACAGCATCAAAAGCTTCTA
>Ga0194130_10000771_pt1 | contig 56470 bp, 43 predicted proteins | sample TA2KigsurfametaG_FD_160084 | JGI IMG/M metagenome (GOLD analysis project Ga0194130, IMG submission 160084) | Freshwater microbial communities from Lake Tanganyika, Tanzania - TA2015050 Kigoma 12 surface | ecosystem: Environmental > Aquatic > Freshwater > Lake | place: Tanzania: Lake Tanganyika...
ACTTTTATCTCCATTATTTGCTCCAGTATTAACATTATTCATTACCTCCTTATCCAGAGGATACACCATTAATACTGTATCAATTTTTATCCGGTGCTCTGTATCATTTTACTTCCGTTGCTAACAACAGCTTTATTGTTATAAGCATAAAAATATTTTTGATCGATTTTAATGGCTTTATCGCAGCTTTCTATTGCCTTCTTATATTCTGCTTTATCTATATATATTGCTGCGTTTTCATTCCATCCATCAAGATATTTTGGGTCGGCCTGAAGAGCAGCATCACAACTTTTTAAAGCACTTTCATAATCCTTTGATTTTCTAAAATCTACAGATTTATCAATATGTTGTTTGCTTGTATATGAGGTATTTTCGCTACTTCTACTTTCCCGATGAGTGCCACTAGAACCACTAGTTCCTCCTCTTCCTTCCCCACCTCTGCTAGTACTATGCGCTGAAGGATAACTACTGCCTGTGGTACAGAATTTATCTGTTCGATCGTAACAACCATCAGCTCTTCCTTTATCAGAATATACCCGTCCTTTATAACAAACATCGTGGGCAGAATAACGCCCTTCTCCACCTGAAGGGCAAGGACGACTAGAGTCATGCCGCTTATCTACACGGCAAACATCACCTCGTGAAACACCTTTACTACCACCGCCTGAAGCTTTACTACCACCACCACCCATAAGATTCTTCTAAAAAAAGTTAAAAAATAATTTTAAAATTCAATTAAAGGTTTAACAGGCGAAAGCATCCATTTAAAGGATTATCAAGAAGAAATCAAATTAAATTGATTTTCAAGCCATTATAATTTTTTGTATTATGATAATTCAAACTCATTACTATTTACCTTTAAGAATTTCATAATTGATGATATAACCATAGCGATATTATTTGTATAATTACTCTACTATAGGTTGAAAATTAATGATGAGCAAGTTGCAATATTGCAGCAGCTAATTTAGACAATAGAGCTAATATTTTTATATAGGTAAAAGAAATAAGATAACAAAACCTAAGGAAAAGCGTAACCGGTCGGTTACTAAATCTCCTATATAGCAAAGAATATTAATAGGTTAGGAAAAATTTTTAAGCACAGAGAAAGCTAATGTAATATTAGCTTTAAAATTTTTAAACTCTTCCTTTTTATCAAAGCTTTTTTTGCTTCTATTTTTACTATAATTATCTATAACTTCTAGTATATGTTGTAAGAAATTCTTAATAGATGTTGACTCTAAACTCTCTATAATAATTTTCAATTCTTTAAATTTAGTTTTAAATTTTCCTTTATCTTCTTGGCAAAAGTACTTAATTAAATCACTAAGCTCTAATTCAACTTGTTGCAATTTTTGATCTATAATAACTACGTTATGATTTGAATTTAGCTTACTTAAACATATTCTTGCTTTTTCAATAATAATTCTTGCAACTTTCTGATGATTATGAATAACTAAATAATCAATTAATTCTTCAACAACTTCAGCAGATGATTTGGGGAGGCCAATAAGTTGTTGGTCCTCACCTATTATGCTCCCTACCTGTTTAGTATCTATTTTTTCTCCAATAATAACTTTGGATTCGAAATCCAAGGGTTTACTAATTTTTGGTTTATTAAAATTATCTTCCATGTTAAATTATTTTAAAATATTATATTACAAATACAGTTATAAAACTCTTATCTTAGCTAGACTAAATTAGTTAGCATTAATTTACATAACGGTCAATAATAAAACCAGCCTAACTAAAAATTTATCATTAAAATTTATTAACTATTTTACGTAACAATTTTGAATATATAATTCAAAGCATCATGGTATTAGTATATTTAAAAACTTTAAATATATGTGTTTAGGACCTTAGAAATATGTAACCTATAGTAAAACACCTAAATATTAGCAAATAATTCTTTCAAAAAACAAAAAAAGCAGGCAAAACATCGCCCGCTTTATAATTTATGGTATTTATAGCTTAAAGAGTAAGTTATCTTGATACAAGTTGCTCACCTAAGCTGCCGCAGCTGCTTCCAGAGTCGCAGCTAAATCTTGTGAATCAAGCCCAACTAAAACACTGTCCTCAACATCGGCTGTTACAATCTTTTTTAAAGCAATTTTTGTATTTTCTGCTTGTTCTGCTTCTATTATACCGGCTTCTATTATATCGTTAAACCCTTCAACAACTTCATTGGCTAAATCTTTTAACGTTTCCCAAACAAAACTAACTGCTTCTTCAGCAAGCTTCAAAGCAACTTTTCCAGTATGAGTTAAACCGCCTACTATAATATGACCGATAAATTTTGCTCCGTGCCAAATAAAATTTTTAGGCAAAGATTTTACAGAACCTGATACAAAAGCACTTGGTTGTTTATATATTGCTTCGAATTTTTCCATATGAGGTAATTATATATTAATAGTTAATAAAAATAGTTGGTATAAACTAATATTAGTTTAGTTTTAATTAAATTTAATTAATAAAATTATTATATATATTATAACATAAACATTATCAATATTTTATTGATAAAAAATTAATTTATATTAACTATTTACTTTAATCCTAGGATTTGTAATAGCAAAAAAGACATAGAACTCTAAATCAGAGAACTTTTAACGAAAACAAAATGGTAGTTTAAATAAGCAAAAGTAATTATAAAAAACGATTATATACTTTAATCAAATTGAACCTATCTCCATTCAGGTTTTAAAATTAACACTTTCTGAATACCATTTATAAGAGCAATTTTTTTATTAAGTACTAAATATTTTTCTTCGTTTAATAACCCTATGCCGCATTTATCATAACTTGAACAAAAGATGCCAATTTTTTCTCCTCTTAAATCGAGAATTTCCGTACCAACGTTGTAAAAGGCAATTTTTTTATCAGAAACTAATTTAAAAAGCTTTTTCCTTGCAACTCCTTGATATTTTGCCCTAGAAATCACTTCTTGGCCTATATAACACCCTTTAGAAAAGCTAACTGCTGATAGTTCTTCTGCACCGAACTGAGGAACTAAGGAACTATCAGCTATTAAATCATTTAAACCGTCCGGAATAGTAAATTCATATTTGTCATGGACATATGATTCATTACCCGTTAACTCTAATTTATTAATAAATGAAGTTTTTAGTATAGTCCTAAAACCCAATTTAGAAAATCGAGGGTCACGATTAGAAGCAATAATACCCTCGTTATTTTTCAATTTTTCCTTTGAATATAACACCGAATATTCAGAAGTAAGGTTTTTGATTTCTACTTCCCTTCTTAGCTTATATAGGGTAAGCCTTTGCAAAAAAGATGGTGCAGAAATAGAATCTATATCGATAAATAATTGGTCAGTGAACAATTTAAGAACAAAAAAATCATATAAATATCTTCCTTGCGGAGAAAGAAGATAATTATATGAATATGAATTATTATTTAAATCATTAGTAACAATATTCTGCAAAAACTCTAAAGAATCTTTTCCAGATATACATAAAATAGAACGGTTTTTAAGTAATTCAGCCATAAAATATAGAAAAGCTATTTTTTAACTATTTTGTGAAAGATATCCTCAAGATCCGGCTCATTTAAGCTTAAATTCTTGATTTTCAAATTCATGGAATGGATTACATCGAGAATCTGAGTAAAGTCGTTATTTTCGGTATGGAGATCAAACCTAATTTTATTTTCATTTAAAAGCTGAAGTTTTATATTTTGCAAGCTAGAAACCTTAACAGAATCGACAGCAGATTCAAACTCAACATCAAGGTATCTTGAACCAAGCTCTGCTAATAATTTCTTTTTCGAATCTTGTTTTATAATTTTACCATCGTTAATAAAGGCAATATTATCGCATAATTCCTGGGCTTCTGCCAGGTAGTGAGTAGTAATAATAATAGTTACTCCATGCTCCTGATTTAGCTTTTTAACATAATCCCAAAGTTGATTTCTAAGCTCAATATCCACGCCGGCAGTAGGTTCATCTAGAACCAATATATTAGGAGAATGAACCATAGCTTTAGCGATTAAAAAACGCCTTTTCATTCCGCCTGATAAACGTTGTGGTAAACTATTCCTTTTATCGTACAAACTTAACGCCTTAAGTAGCCGGTCAGTAATTCTGTTTTCTGGTTTAATTCCAAAATAACCTGCCGTAAATTCAAGAGCTTGCCATAGAGGAAAAAAAGTATCCGTAACAATTTCTTGTGGTACAATACCGATTAAAGATCTAGCTTTTTTAGGTTGTTTATCAATATCTATCCCCATAACCTTTACTTCTCCCGAAGTTTTAATAACTGTGCCTGCTAAGATATTGATTAATGTTGATTTCCCTGCGCCATTTGGTCCAAGCAGACCAAATATTGATCCGGCTTCAATATTGATATCCAACCCATTTAAAGCTAATCTTTTTTCATGAGAAACCCTACCAGCATTATATTCCTTTACTAGATTTTTTACGTAAATAGCATCACTCATTAAATTTCTCAGATAAGTATATATTACTATTCAGTTAATTGAACACTTGTATGAGCACTTTCTAAACGTTTTCCATTATGGCGAGTAACACCGTGACTCACAAGGCCTTTTACTAGATCGCTTAAAGAGCCGTTTTCATACATCTCACGTACTATATCACACCCACCTATAAACTCTCCTTTAATATATAATTGAGGTATAGTGGGCCAATCAGAAAATTCTTTTATTCCCTGACGCAATTCTTCATTAGCTAAAACGTTATGATCCTTAAATCTAACACTAACTGATTGTAAAATACTAACTACCATAGCGGAAAAGCCGCATTGTGGAAAGTCAGCCGTGCCTTTCATAAATAAAACAACCTCATGTTCATTTATCTCATTTCTTATAAAGTCAAAAATCTTGTTTTCTGCCATAATAAATTCCTGTAAAGCTAATTATGATTAATTTTAAATTATTATTTTATGAATTTAAATACAATAAACCAGATTTTTACCATTTTTAGCTCTTTAAGTAAAGAACCGAAAACTGAACTTGAATATGTTAATAACTTCACCCTAGCGGTAGCAGTTATTTTATCAGCGCAAGCAACTGATGTTTCCGTCAACAAAGCAACTTCCAGATTATTTAATGCTTATAAAACACCGGAAGATTTTTTAAAACTCGGAGAAGATAATCTAAAAAAATATATAAAAACTATTGGTTTATATAATAGTAAAGCAAAAAATATTATTGCTTTCTCTAAGGTTTTAGTTGAAAAATACGATTCAAATGTTCCAAATAGTTTTGAAGAACTGATAAAATTGCCGGGGATAGGACAAAAAACTGCAAACGTTATACTAAATTGTGCATTCGGCGAACAAACCATAGCAGTTGATACTCATGTAGCTCGAGTTTCACATAGAATTGGTTTAACGCAAGAAACTAAACCTAAAAAAATAGAAAAGGATTTATTGAAGCAAATTCCTACCATGTGGTTAACCCATGCCCATCACTGGCTGATATTACACGGAAGGTATGTTTGTAAAGCTAGAAAACCTGAATGTTTTAAATGTGTCATTTGTCATTTATGTGAATATAAAAGTAAAAATCTTTAAAATCATCGTAAAAGCCGCTTAGCCAGTCCTACGCTTAATATACAATCACGAAAATAGTTCTTCTTTCTTATAGCTTAAACTGAATCGCCTTTCACCCTCATAATATCTGCTCCACACGCAGATAACTTTTTCTCCAGAGATTGATAGCCTCGATCTAAATGATATACTCTTCTAACTTTAGTAGTACCTTCAGCAGCAAGACCTGCAAGCACCAATGATACCGACGCCCTTAGATCACTTGCCATTACTTCCGCACCGCTTAAGGACTTAACTCCTCTTACTACCGCATGATTACCGTCTACATTAATATTTGCTCCCATTCTGCATAATTCCGGTACATGCATGAATCTATTTTCAAAGATGTTTTCTGTAATTACTGAAGAAGAATCCGCTAATGCCATTAAACTCATAAATTGAGCCTGCAGATCAGTAGCAAACCCGGGATAAACACCCGTAGCCATATCAACTGATTTAAGAAGCCCGTTATATTTTACTCTGATGGTATTATCTAAATTAGTAATTTCTATACCTGATTGTTCAAGTTTAAGAGCTATATTTTCAACAATATCGTAATTAATTCCGGAAATAGTTATATCTCCTTTAGTGATAGCTCCGGCAATCATATAAGTCCCAGCTTCAATTCTATCTGGTAAAACTTCATACTTCGTCCCGGATAATTCCTGACGACCAGTAATTTTTAAATCATCTGTCCCAATACCATCGATTACCGCTCCCATTTTTACTAAACAATTGCATAAATCTCTGATTTCTGGTTCTTTTGCACAGTTTGATAAATGGGTAGTACCGCTTGCTAAACAAGCAGCCAGTATAGCATTAATGGTCGCTCCGACCGATACTTTAGGAAATACAAAACTGCAGGCTTTCAAACGTTTTCTAGTATAAGCATGGATATACCCTTGCAAAATTTCTATTTCTGCTCCCATAGCTTGTAAAACGGCAATATGTAAATCAACTTGCCTTGCTCCGATTGCACAACCACCTGGAAGCGAAACCAACGCTTCGCCATATTTAGCTACAAGTGGACCTAAAACCCAAATAGAGGCCCTCATTTTCCTTACTATTTCATAAGGTGCTTTATAATTATTGATATTGAAACAAGAAATTTTTAAGGTTAAGCTATCATTACTTTCAATTTTTTTAGCTACTTTAGCGCCATGGTTTGCAAGCAATTCTTCCATGGTATTAATATCAGATAATATAGGTAAATTAGTCAGTTCCAGCTCTTGATCCGTTAGTAAAGCAGCTGCCATAATAGGCAAGGAAGCATTTTTAGAACCGCTGATGGTAATATTTCCTTTTAAAGCATTACCTCCATTAATAAGTATACTATCCATATATCTTGTAACCAACTTTAACTAGTAACTGCGCTCTACAGCAAAATTTACTAATGATTTTAAATATTCCTTACTTTCATTTTTGATATTAATTTTCTCGAGAAAATTATCGGCAGATATTTTAAAACCTTGCAAATATTCAAGAATTTCATTCTTTACACTAAAAACTGTCAATAACTCGGTAACCCAATAAAAATCTTCAGGTGTACGTTCAGGAGCAGTTATTAACCTCAGTAATTTTTCTTTTTTTTCCTCGGGTAGTTTTCTGGCTAAAAAAATCAGAGGTAAAGTAACCTTTCCTTCTACAAAATCATCCCCTATATTTTTACCTCTAACTTCACCTTGGATAAAGTAATCTAACAAATCGTCCGTTATTTGGAATATTTCCCCCAGTTTCATACCAAAATCCCTCATAGCTTTGCAATAGTTAGGGGATTGGTTTGCTATAATAGCACCAACCTCACATGCTGCTCCGAAAAGAACGGCTGTTTTAGCATTAATTACTTTTAAATACTCTTCTTCAGTTATCAACCTCCGCTCTTCAAGTTTAGCAAGCTGAGAAACCTCTCCTTCTATGACAACTGCACAAGCTTTTGATAACACGTCCATAGCCGGGAGCAACCTAGTAGCAACTATTAATTTAAATGATTGACTAAATAGAAAATCACCTACTAATATACTGGCTTTATTACCCCATATAACATTAGCAGTAGGTAAAAAACGACGCATCTTACTTCCATCTACTACATCATCGTGCAATAAAGTAGCCATATGGATAAACTCAACAGCTGCACCAAGCTTAATCGCATTATCACTGTGGCAATCAAAAATTTTGGTAGATAATAAAGTAAGCACGGGTCTTATTCTTTTACCTCCTGAATTCGATATATGATTACCGATAAGTTGTATTAACTCCTCTTCTGCAGAGAGACAACCCAAAATTAAGTTGTTCATCTCGCTGAGTTCTGATTGCAAAAATTGATGAATTTCTTTTATTAAGTCCAATTTTTTATCCTACAATATTTAAAGATTTATATTTGTGTAACCTACTAGTTCAATAATTATGCACTATTTTAATTAGCTAGATTTTTTGCATCTTGCTTATCATTTCTTTTATTTGACTCCTTTTTTTGTAAATTACTTTCTTTAACATTTTTTTCACTTTGTTGCGGTAAAGTCGGTTTAATGTTCTTTTCAGTAACTTGAGACAATATTTTTTTAAATACCGGTTCGTTTTCATCCAAATTCGGTAATAATTTTTTTATTTGAATAAGTATATCACCGTGCAAATCAATTACGCTAAATAGTTTTTTATATAACATAATTTTATATAGTTCGGGAAGTTGAATAATCTTTGCACTACCGATTTTTCCTTCTAGCCAATTACCTGTATTAATACTGTAATCAAAACTTAGATCATTAGAGGTGGAGGTCGGATAATCTGATATTTGCTTTAAGAATGCTTTATTAACATCAGTATAAAGGTTTCTTGCTTGATCACTTAAAAATCTGAACTCTCCAAATCTAAGGATATAATTGGAATTAAAATCAACTACCGCAGGGTAATTCTTAATTAACAGTACCCCATCCGCTTTCCAGTTTTTTATAGGCATGTAATTAAATTGAGACTGATATATTAGCTTGAATCCCGACTCTCCTGAATAAATACTAAAATCTTTTAACTTCACTAACGAACCCTTGATGTTATTTATATTTTCCAGGTCTAGATTTAGGAAATAATCACTATTTTCTAAATCTTTAAATCTAAATATATCCTTATTACTGATTATGTACGATACTTCGTGATCTACTAAGCGACCGGCAGGTGTAGAAATAACTCTGGGCTTAATGGCTTCGTATTTTTTGAATAATTCTTCAAAAAAACTATCTTTTAATTTTATTTTACTCTCTACTAATACTGTAGTACTTTTAGGTTTTTCAGAAGATAACCCTGTTTTCATAAGTAGCTTGAAAGAATACATGTCAACTTTAGGAGCAGAAAAAGCAAATTGCGCTTCTGCATTAAAATGCGAAAATAATTCATCAGCTTTCTTAGCTTCAGTTTTAATTGTAAGATTGCCGGAAGCTAAAAAATCCGAAGGTAAGTTAAAAAATCCATAAAGTAAACTAACAGGGATAGGCCTAAATGAAAACTTAACCGGTTTAGTTTTTACACTATAATTAACCGTGTATTCTTTCGGTATTTCATTTAGCAAATCTTGTAGCGTAAAATAATATTTTGCCGGAACAAAAGTAAAGCTTAATTTTTCATATTCTTTATCAGAAAATAACTCATTTTCCTGTTTATCTATTATCTGCACTCCTCCCGTTGTAACCTCAATATCTTTAATATAATTGACTAATTCTACAGAATCAGTCATTTTAGAAATCGAAGAGAGCAATTCTCTACTAATCGGAATATTTAATTTAATTAAATAATTTTTTATCTTTAATATCCCCCCAAAACCGCTTGTCAAAGGCTTATATGCTGCATCAATTTCTCCTTCATACAAAATATATGCATGTTGGTTAGCAAAACTATAACCAATTTTTATAGGAGAAGAATAAGAAATGAGGCTACCTTTACTTTCCTCTTTCCATCCATGCAAATTCAACGCCAACTCAAAGGGAAACCCCGTAATACTGGCTTTATCAAAAGTAATAAAAAATTCTTCAGTATTTACCAAAGCTTTAACATGCAGTTTGCGGTTAGCGTATCTGGTATTTATATCATTTTTTATATTACTGATTATGTAGTACCAACAAGAACAATAGCAAGTAATTAGAACAACTAAAAAAATTAATATATATTTGGCTATCCTCATTCGTACCCGCCTTTTAATTTTATATATTCTTTGTTTAATTCTCTAACATCCCATACCCAGAGAATTATTATTAATACAAAAATTACCATTAAATAACCAGTTACTGAATCAAAACTAGCAGCTGGCATTAAAATAAACATAAATGACTGCGAAAAGGCCCCAAGTGATTTACCAAACTTTAAACCAATTACCTCAACGGCTGCTTTTCCCTTAGTTCTCAGTTCTAGAGAAAGTGGTATATACGTCATTTCTTTTGTAGAATCGAATAAAGTATATTTTGTCGACTTACTTAAAATATTTTGGATAGCGCCAATTATTACCGCCAGATATATCGGGCTATAGCCTCCGATCATCCCTATATCATTAGCATAAATTACAAATAAGAAAAATATAATTCCTGTGCAAGCAAGAATACTAGGAGTAAATAAAGCAGCTGTAAACCAACTAAATTTCCTTAGAATGTTACTGCCGATTAAAGCAGCCACCACACAAGATATGCCCATATAAATATTAAATCTACCCATAAAATTGATATAGTCAACAGTGTTAGGATAAAGTTCCCGTACTCTTGCTTTCCAAGGACCTTCAAGAATATTAATCGCAAGCCCGTAGCATAAAAGCAAGATCACAATATAGCCTATATACTTGGATTTTAAAATTAACTTAACACTATCTACAACTGATAGTTTAGTCCGGGTGTCATCCTCGGTATGAGATAATAATTTCCCAAGTTTATCAGTTTTTACTAAATATTTGTTAATGTATCTATAAAGCATCATGGCTATACAACCAGAAATAATTATAGTAGTCATAATCGGTCTTAGCACAAGGCTAGATTGCTTTAACGTGTATTTATCTAAAATTTCTCCGTCTATACCAAAAGGTATATTAGAAAAAGTAACAAGCACAGTTCCTGCCATTATCAAGCCTATATTGCCTACCATACCTAAAATAGGATAGAATCTCTTAGCTAGGTTAGTGTCAAAAATATTGTTAGCATACTGCCAGAAGAGGAGATTTATTACTACGGCACTCCATAATTCACAAAAGACATACATCAAGGCATAACTCCACTTGCTCGCTATCAAAATAAACCATTTAAAATTAGGATAGTGCTGAGCAAACGCTTGGGCATATTCCGAATTTGGGTGATAAAAATCTTGATCTGGATACAAGACATAAGTAAAAATCAAAAAAAATCCCAAAAAAAAGGAAACTATTAAATAAAATAAATATTCATAATCAAACATATTGCTAAGTTTAACGTAAACTAAGGTAAAGATTATGGTGGAGGGAAGCACTAACCATAGTTTTAAAAAACTAATAACTTCTGCGCCAATATTTGGCACAACCAAACTATCTTTGATCGACCGCAAAGCGCCAAAATTAAATAATATACACAACATCAAAAAAGACATTGGAATAAATAATTTCAATTCTGAGCGTTCTATTGGCCAAAGAATTTCTTTCAGACTAGACAGAAACTGTTTTTTTTTAAGATCCGGCATTTGTATAAACAAAACTGTTAAAAACAGTATTTATAAGCTATAAATACCCAGTAGTTCTAAACTTTCTTTATTTAAAAGTCAACAAACATCACCGATACCTTTTATTTTAATATAATTTAGATCCTAATAAATTCTCCGGTAAATTAATAAGGAATTGTTTAGGTACAAGCAATTTAAATATCCGTGGGTTAATTTTTAGTAGGTTCCTCCGTAGAACCATAAAATTCTTCACCAATTGAAATTTCCATCCTGTTATTTTTTTTACGCCAGTTATTTGTATCGCGTAAGGAGTATATGCATCCGCAATATTCTTGTTTATAAAATTCTTCCTCTTTAGCAATTTCATACATCTGGGCACTTCCTCCATCTTTGCGCCAGTTATACGTCCAATAAGTAATTCCTGGGTAATAAGATGCTGCTTTAATTCCGGATTCATTTATCTGATCCATATCTTTCCATCTCGAAATCCCTAGCGAAGAGGTTATTACTTTAAAATTATTTTCATAAGCATAAAGAGCAGTTCTAATAAAACGCATATCAAAACACATACTACATCTAATTCCCCGCTCTGGCTCATACTCCATACCTTTGGCCCGTGCAAACCAATTTTGCACATCATAATCTGCATCAATAAAATCAATACCTAATTTCTCTGCAAACCTTATATTTTCATTTTTTCGGAGCTCATATTCCTTCTTCGGGTGAATATTAGGATTATAAAAAAAGATAGTAAGGTTAATACCTGAGGTAACCATTTTTTCTATTAATGGACCAGAACAAGGAGCACAACAAGAATGCATTAATACCGCATTATGATCACCAGGAACTTCAAATTCTGTAGTAAATTTACTCATAAATAATACCTTAAGATAAATTATTTTTATAAGTTTCTTTATATAAGAACAATATACATAAACAGAAAATTGCTAAACCTGTCAAATAATAAGCAAGTGCAAAGTTAGAACCAGTAGCTTTATAGAAAAAAGCCCCAATCATAGGAATCGTGCCCCCGAAAATGGCTGCACTTAAGTTATAGGAAAGAGCTACGGCAGTAAACCTTACCCGAGTAGGAAATAATTCAACCAATATAGTTGGTACCGGTCCCATATAAATTCCAACTATAGCTGCAAATATTATTTGTGATAATATTGCATAATTATAATTTATTGAGGAAAGGGCTAGAAATATAGGATATATACCAAAAATTAATAATATACTAGCAGTAATGATTACTGGTTTTCTACCGATTTTATCAGAAATATAAGCAGAAATTGGAAATACTAAAGTCATAGTGATAAGAATAACAGTACAAACTATAGAACCTTGCTCCTTAGTATAACCCAGTTTCTGGACAATATGTTCCATAAAAACTGTAGTTGTATAAAATGGTGCGGTAACATTTATGTATATACCCACAGCTAATAATAAATGACGCCAATGTTTGGTGAAAGTTTCACGTAGAGGTGTTCGTGATAAATACCCAGCTTCTTTAGCTGCTTTATATATAGGGCTTTCAGCAAGATGGGATCTTATATACAACCCTACTAATCCAATTACTAACCCTAGTATAAAAGGTATTCTCCACCCCCAATCAAGTAAATCTTTCTCATTCAGTAAATATCTAAAACCGTTAGCTACCCCTACCCCCATCAACATGCCAACACACATACTGACAAATGACGCACTACCGGCTAGCCCTCGCTTATTATCAGGTGAATGTTCAACAATAAAAGCTATACAACCGCTAAATTCTCCTCCCAAAGAGAAACCTTGTATCAACCTAATAATTGCTAATATAATCGGCGCTGCAATACCTATTACTTCATATGAGGGAAGGAGCCCAATACCAGCAGTGGGAACAGCCATCATTATAATACCGATAACTAATGCACTTCTCCTGCCAAATCTATCCCCAATCTGGCCAAACAGAACGCCCCCCAAAGGACGCACTAAAAATCCGGCGGCAAACAACGCAAAAGTTAGGATTTCAACAAATTCGGTTTTTGGAAAAAATTTTAAGCCAATTATAGAGGCAAATTGTGCGTATAACGCGTAATCGTACCACTCAAGTGCATTCCCTACCATTCCTGAAATAACAACCTTTCTCATCTTATTACTTTTTAATTTAGAAGTTATACTTACGAAGAGCATAATAGGGTAATCAATTTTTGATGCAAATAAATTTAACATTCCACAAGATAAAATTTTTTATATTCAGTGGGGAATGTATTTAACCGGTAAAAGCTTGTATTATTTATTTTTATTTTTTACAATTAAGTTAACTAATTAGATAATTTAAAACTATTACCAAGATGGCAAAAGATGATACTCAAAAAAAACTTCTTAAAGTAAAACCTCGTCCTGTATCTGTTGTTATTCCTTCTTCTTCTATGGAACCAACCGAACCCATCAAAGAAAGTATAGATGTATCTAAATCTTGGTTCAAAAGGATCTTGGATTCCAAATTTGTCACAGCCATCTTTAAACTCTCCGATAAAGCCGGCAAAAAATGGGAAAAATTTAAAGATACCAAACTTGGAAAGGCTTTTACAATCGGTACTGGAGTTGCTGTATCTCGAGTAGCCTCTATAGTTCTAGCCTCTTTAACCATAGCAGGACTTGTAAGTCCTGCTAGCCCTGCTGTTGCAATTGCTATAGGGGTAATCGGGTTAACTACTGTAGCTATAGGAGTAATAATGGACACTGCTAGGACAAGAGCTACTAGACAATTACAAAAAGAAAACCAGTTATTAGTAAAAAATAGAACAGCAAAAAGCATACAAGATCAGATATTTAAATTAGATCCCAGCCTAAATGAAATATTGAAAGATGAATTATACCAACCGATAACTACTGGAAAAAAATCTGTTAAAAAACGATACATCAGGGAGCGCTCAGCAACAACAGAAGTTGCCAAAGATGTAGGTAAAGCTTTTTTTAAACAAGGATTAAACATTGTTTCAACTGTCTTAGAAGCTGTTACTACAAAAGGTATCAATATTGTAAAAGCTGTAGGCTCCTTTATTTTATCTCTGGCAACCGAAAGTAGACACAACATGTCTATTAGAACTGTACAAAAACAATTCAAAACTCAAATAGACCAAGAACGAGATAAGAGTGATACTCCAGGTTACAATAATTTTAAAGACTTAAGACAAGCAACGAGATCACAGCGAATACAAACAATGGCTCTTCAAAAATTAATTACTGATAAAGATTACTGGACTATGTCTTCTGAACAAAAAAAAGCTAAATTTCAAGAATACAGAGAACAAATTAATCAAACAGAAAAAGCAGTATCTATTCCTACCAATATTTTTACGAGAGGAGCAAAAAAACTTAAAAGTCTTGTTAAAGATGCACGGAAAGCCCACAACCCATTCTCTGAGTTTAATTATCCAGGTAAGATCAGGATAGATCAACACTCCTCTCTTACGGTAGCAATGGATGCTCAATCAAAGAAAGAAAACCTAGTAATGACGGTCAATTCTATCAGAGAAAATCTAAGCCTTAATACCCTTCAATCTAGCAAAAAAACTGAATACATAGCACCTAAAAGAAATTCCACCCTCCATAAAGAAAATGATAAACATTTATAAGAAAGTTATCAATTTATTCCAATTTCTCAGAGATTTAATTTATTTTATTTAGAGGAACTTTATCTAGGTGAAAAATATAAAAGACTACATCTTCCTTGAAAAGATTAGCTAAGTTTTTTGTGCTTCTGATGCAAGGAGAATAGGTGTTCCATCGAAAATTGGATAAGCAAGGCCATCTTTTTTATTTATGAGTAATCTTGCCTTTCTATCATACACCAGACTGTTACCTGTAACCGGACAAACTAAGATTTTTAGTAAAGCAGCCGAAAGGTCCATAATTCCGCAAAATTAATAAAAGCTTAGCAACTATGTTTTGCACTGGCCCACGGTAAAGCATGACCGTCAGCACCAACTACCAAATCACCTGACTCCTCATATTCAGCCGCAAAATAGGCTCTTCTGCCTAATACTAATTTTACCGGCTTAATTTTTTTTCCATTATGGAAATATTCTTTTGCTTGCCCTCTACCCTCAGGGTTATTTTTAGAAGCTATTTTTGCTTTTCCTTTACTCATTTTTACCTATAGACTCTATATTTTAACAGCCTTATTCTAAGTTTGTTTGTATATACAGTCAAGAAAAAAGTTTTCCAATTCCACTACGTAGAAGCGTTTTAGGATCCATTCTTGATACTTTCTTCATTGTAGTACTAATCTGTTTAAATTGTTTAAGGAAGATGTTGACTTGCTGTACTGTAGTGCCCGAACCCGTCGCTACTCTCTTTTTTCTTGAGGCATTAAGAATCTCTGGATTTTTTCGCTCTTTCTTAGTCATCGAATTAACTATTGCAATTTGACTTAGTAGGGTTTTTTCTCCAGAACTTATATCTGCTATTTTTCCAGACAATTTAGACATTCCGGGAAGAAAATTCATCATCCCTCCGAGACCTCCCATTTTCTTAATCATTTTAATCTGAGATACGTAGTCATCTAAATCAAACTGCCCTTTCTTTATTTTGGCAGTGGTTTTTTCTGCTTCGCTACGATCAATAACGCTCGCTGCTTTTTCCACAAATGAGACCACATCCCCCATATCTAATATGCGAGATGCTATTTTTTTGGCATCGAATTCTTCAAAAGCATCTGGTTTTTCCCCTGTGCTTAAAAATTTGAGTGGTTTCCCGGTAATATAGCGTACGCTGAGAGCTGCACCACCTTTCGAATCACCGTCAATTCGCGAAAGAATTACTCCGGTAATATCCAGCTGCTGATTAAAGCTAGAAGCAATATTAACTGCATCTTGACCGATCATTGCATCCATTACCAAAAAGGTTTCGGTAGGTTTTACTAAACTTTTAATTTTTATTGCTTCATTTATCATGTCATCATCTATATGAAGCCTACCAGCCGTATCGTAGATTACGACATCATATCCCGATAATTTTGCAGCAGCTATGGCTCGCTCAGTAATAGCAATCGGTAATTGCTCTTTTACAATTGGTAAAGAATCCACCTCTATTGATTTTGCCAGTACCTCAAGCTGATCTTGTGCCGCAGGTCTGTAAGTATCCAAAGATACAAGCAATACTTTTTTTCCTTGATTCTTAAGCTTTAAAGCAAGCTTTGCACTCGCAGTTGTTTTACCGCTACCTTGCAAACCTACAATAAGTAAATTCACCGGCGGGACACTTTGTAAATTTATTTTCGATTCATTTTCATCGGGCTGGAGTAACCGGATTATTTCATCATTAATGATCTTAATAACCATCTGTGCAGGAGAGACGGATTTGACTACTTCTACTCCTTTCGCTTTTTCTGATACTTCTGAAATAAATGCTCGTACCACCGGCAAGGCTACATCCGCTTCTAATAAGGCAATCCTGATATCACGCATAGCTGTATCGATATGTGCCTCAGTTAACGCTCCTGTGCTTTTAATCTTATCAAAAATTTTAGTAAGGTTTTGAGTTAAAGCTTGAAACATAATGGGTAATGTTTTTGAAAATTATATGCTCGGTAGAATATTATATTTAGCCTTTAAACTCAAGAAATATGTAAGTTTTATTATTCTAAAAAACCAATTAAATTCAAGGGTAGTTCAAAACCTTCAACTCACAGAAATACAGTAAAAAGTTAATGAGATTATAAGATCATATATCATCAACTGAAGTTCCTTTGCGTGATAAGGACGGATGTGATTCGACTATTTCCTTTATCTTGGTTATAATCTTAGACCCGATAACCGTGGTATCTTCCCTTTTCTTTATAAGAGTTATTACTTTATCGATTTTATCTAATCTTTTTTTAATCTCATCTGATTTCAATCCTCTATCCATCCCTGTTAAATAATCAGAGCGTAAATACTGCGCTGCTTTTATAGAATTATTTACCAGATATTCCAGTGCTTCAGGGCTATCTAAACTATTACTTTGAAGATAATTGTTTATATTACTTTTAACTTCTTGTTCAAATGCTTGTAATTCAAGATACCTTTCAGCCTGACTTTTATGCCCGGCTACCTTTTGGCTACCATGTCCAATTATTATTCCCATATCTTGCTTAATTGCCTCTAATGACCCGTCCTTTCCTAAAACAGCGAATAAAGGAGAATATTTATCTAAAAACACATTCGTCAATTCCTCGATATTGGGTGTTAAGGGTAAAAGTTTTTTTATCCTTTCTTTTAATTTTACAATGCTATTTGCATCATTATTAATTACAAGGCTAACACTTTTAGTAATAACAAAAGCGGTTTTTGGTTTCGATATTGAAAGGCTTCTAGCTTTACCTATAGCTATATTTTCAGCCAAAGTTTGCAATAATTTAACTGGATCTGCACCATTTATATCTGTTTTTAATATTAAACATTCTACTACAATTTTGGATGGTAAGTCATTACCATTAATAATTTTGTAGTATTCAAGATAATAATCTGCGAATCCTATAAGATACCCCATTTTCCTATCTATAATTAATTCAGGATATTTTTTTATAAGCTTGGCTACCTTATACAACTCTACTGTTTTATCGGCATTAGAAGAAGTTATACCTTCTTGATAAGAAGCAAGCAGTTGTAAAGCATTATCAATCTCTTTCTTATTAAAAACTTTATTAATAAAAAATTTAAGTTTATTAATCATGCACCGCAATAATTACAATTTACCTAGTCTCTTTCTTATTAATAATTTTATGTCTTCCTATATTAACTACTCTTATCTACACACCTTTAATTGATTAATCATATTATAATATTTATCAATAAATATAGTTCGGATAGAGTCCATATTATTATTTAAATTCCAGTTTTCACTATCAAGTTGTATAATTATTTTATTATATTTTTTATATAATTCAGCATTCTGATCAATATCCAGTATTATACATTTTATAGAATCAGAGCTTAGTGTATTATCTAATTTCTGCACATTTTTTAAGCTAGTATTTGACATTTGAAAAATATGCAATTGTGAATTTTGTAAGGATTGAAAGAAATGTTCCAAACTATCGCTCAGTAAAGCTACAGAAGGAAGATCTAGTAGTTTATGTTTTTTTAATTTATCGAGTTCTTCAATTTTCATTAATGCTTCTTTTAAATTTTCCTGCACATCATATTTTAACTCAGGAAAAGTCTTAATAATAACTGCTGCAAGTTCCTTTTGGAGCTCTTTAGTATTCTTCAAATCGAGCCAAAAATGCCAGTTAATTCTTCCTTCGGCACCTTTAAAATCAATAGAATCAAACTCACTAATCTTCACTCTTTTACCTTGGTAATTAAAAAGCAAAGGGGAAATTAAGCTATCAAAATTCTCATCAATATAAATAACCATATCAGAATTATCTATTGCTAATTTATCACTTGGTTTAGCATTATGATGATGGGGACACCCCCCTGCTTTATCCAAAACTATAATATCAGCTTTACCTTTTGTTAGCATGGATAGAAGGCTTGCTATTGGTGTTATAGTTACTACAATCTTTGGAGCAGCATAACCAAAAGATTGACCGGATAAAATTATTATTAAAACCAGAGTCAATTTTATTTTATTTGTCATTTTCTTGCTTCAACATTTTAATTAAATTTTGCTTTGTTAACTCAAAATCACTTTTGATCCATTTTTCTTGTAAATATCTAAGCTCTCTTTTTATCTCGGTAATACTAATTCCAAGGTCCGCTATCTCTTTTCCGGTGATCGGGAAAATCTTTTTCTGCTTATGCTGTAACTGTAAAAAAATATTTTCAATTTTTTCTTTTTCTTCAGATAAAGCTGCTAAAAAAACAAAGAACTGCTTAAAATCATCATTCTCAAACCAGATTTTTTTTAAAAAATCTTCATCTATATTTTCTTTGTTTATAGCTAGCAATTTATCGATATGACGAGCTTCAATCCGTGAAAATCTTAAGTTAATTAAGTGAGTATAGCTAATATTGTTACTACTTAAAGCAAACAATAAAGCATATTTAGTTTCAGTACTTAATAAAATACCGAATTTTTCTGCTATCTTTTTAGCACTCACAAATTTTTCAAGACCTAAATTGTAAGGGATTGGAAGAACTTCCTGCAGAACAGAACAATCGTTCATTAGACGAATTATATCACAATAATTCGGCAAACGGAGAATTAAATTAAGTTCTGATTTTATTCTTTCCCTCGATAACTTTTTTATAAAAGATTTGTATTTTATACAAGCCTGAAAACTATTCTGGTCTATCTTTCTACCGAATTTACCAAAAAACCTGAAAAATCGTAATATTCTTAAATAATCTTCTTGAATCCGTAACTCTGGATCCCCTATAAACTTTACGTAACCTAATGTTAAGTGTTCAATACCATGGAAATAATCAAATATCTTCTCTTCAAAAGGACAATAACTTAGAGCATTAATTGTAAAGTCTCTGCGCAGCGCATCAATGTAAAAGTCTTTAGTATATTCAATTTTAGCATGCCTACCATCAGAACTAATATCTTTTCTTAAAGTCGTTACCTCAAATAGCTCCCCATTATATAATATTGAAACAGTACCGAATTTAATACCTGTTGGTAGTACTTTATGCCCTAATGCTCTAAAAACTTTTATCAGCTCTTCCGGCAGCATTGTAGTTATAATATCAATATCCTCCGATTCTATACCAAGAATAGCATCTCGAACTACACCACCTACCAGCCTTGCTTTATGGTTTTTAGAATTTATAATTTCTAAAACATACAAATAATTATTTGATTTTATATTTAGCTTCTTTTTTAGCTCTACCATTTAGGAGTATCCATTTAAACTTAAGTGATATTTTAGGTTAAATGACGGTATTTAGCCATCATATTTGTTATATCCCATCAATTAAGCAATTAAATTATTGAAATAACCTAATCACTTTGATTATAAATAGTTAATTTTTTTCATGATTTATGTTAAAATTATCACTATATAGTAATAAACTTTAAGGGATAAATAACTAATATTATTGGTTATTTATAGTTTATTTTTTATATTGTTTATCACTAAACAATATTTCCAAAAACGTTTGAATGATAACAAAATTATACAGAAAAAGTAAAATTATGAAAAAAAAATTATTGAAAAACATTAGCCTACTGGCAGTTTCTGCTTGTATTGGTACTACTAGCTATGCTGATAATATAACAAAAAGCAAACTAGCCATTGGTGCTAATGTTGGAACAACTGGATTTAGCCTTGAAGGAAGGACACCATTTACTGAGAATTTATATGGAAGGATAACAACCAATTATTTCTATTATAAGCACTCAATGAAAAAAGGTTCTCTAGACTACAAAGGAAAGCTACACTTATTAACAGTTCCACTACTAGTTGATTATCACCCCTTTCCAGAATCTGGTTTTCATATCTCTGCAGGTATTGCTTACAACGATAATAAAGTTAATGCTACCGCAACACCTAATAAAGCAGTAAGAATATATAATACCACCTATCAACCAGCTGAGCTAGGTACGGTTAAAGCAAAATTAACCATGACCAATAAGATTGCACCAGTAGTTGCTATTGGGTATGATAGCTCTTTTATTAACAATAAAGCTTGGAGTTTTAACGCAGAAGCGGGAATAATGTACCAAGGCAAAGAAAAAATAAAAGTTTCTGCCACTGGTTACGCAGCTCAGCAACAAAACACAATCGACGATTTGAATCGTGATGCCAATGCCGCTCTTAAACGTGTTAAAAAATACTTAAAATTCTTCCCAGTAATTTCTATTGGTTTTAAATATAATTTTTAAGTTAGTACCTTGGAAATCTTGTTATAAGCCGGTACAATAATGATAAAAATATGTTTCTTTATAACACTTCAATAAGAGTCCTTATATTATGCCTAGCACTATATAAGGACTTAATATACTAGACTTTCTTAATCAAGGATTAGTAGGGGGTTATATTTTTCATTAAACGCTATAAAGTCAGGATTTTTAAAGTTATTTTTGGTATTATATAATAATGTTCTACCGGTATTATTATCTATTACTGCACCGCCTGCTGCTCTTATAAGAGCATGACCGGCTGCAGTATCCCATTCCATCGTGGAGGCAAATTTAGGATACACATCCGCAGAACCTTCAGCGACCATACAAAGTTTTATAGAACTTGGGATGCTAATTATTTCTGAAAAACCGTTTTCCTGAATATATTTTTCTGTTTTATAATTAAAATTTCTGGAACTAACTACAGCAATATAGTTTTTATCTTCTCTTTTTAAGGTTTTTAGAATATTCCCATTTTTTTCCAAGCAAAATTCTTGCTTATGATTTGTAAAATATAGCTTTCTGGAAGTTGGTTGATAAATCAGACCAATTATAGGAATTTGATTATGAATAAGAGCAATATTAACAGTAAAACTATCCATATTTTTTATATAACTTCTAGTTCCGTCAATAGGATCTACAAGCCAAATCATTTCTTTACCTAACACATCTTTTAATGGTTGTTCTTCACATATGATAGGTATTACTTGATCCAATTTTGTTAATTCTGAATAAATAAAGTTACTAATTTCTATATCAGCATTAGTAACAGGAGAACTATCTTTTTTACGTTTAACTATTAAACCTTCGTTTCTTAAACTTATAGACATTTTACCGGCTTCAATAATGATGTTCTTGAGTTTAGAGATAAATTTTTCGTCCATTATTACTTTACTTAATGCTTTTATTCTTATTTCTCATCATAGCCTCAAATGTATTGGTAAGTAAATAGGCAATAGTCATCGGCCCTACTCCGCCGGGAACAGGAGTAATATAGCTTACTTTATTTTTTACCGATTCAAAATCAACATCCCCTACTAATTTATAATTACCTTCAGAGCTAATTCTATTTATCCCTACATCAATTACGATGGCTCTCGGTGAAAAATATTCCGAAGAAAAAAACCGCGGTTTCCCAATTGCAGTAACAACTATGTCGGCATTAGCAGTAATGCTAGCTAAATTTGTTGTCTTGGAATGGCATAAAGTGACAGTAGCATCTTCAGTGGTTAATAAAGCTACTAGCGGCTTACCCACTATATTTGAACGGCCAACAATTGCTACATTCTTACCTTCTAAGTTAAGCTGGGTAAGTTTAATAAGCTCAAGACAACCTTTTGCCGTGCAAGGTATAAAACCACCGCTATAGCCACTATTTAAAATACCCACATTAAAAGGGTGAAACCCATCTACATCCTTAGCAGGATCAATAGCATTTATCACTTTTTCCTTTGAAATCTTCTTAGGTAGCGGCAGCTGGACTATTATACCTGAAATTGAACTATCCAAATTCATTCGCAAAATCTCAGATAATAAAATTTTTTCACTAATATTCTCTTCAAAGTTCTTAAGTTCAGTATCTATACCTACTTTTCTTGCGGCATTAATCTTATTTCTAACGTAAATAGCACTAGCAGGATCTGAGCCCAATAGAATGATAGCTAGTTTTGCTACCAGATTATTTTTCTTTTTCTGAGATTCAATATTTTTTTTTAGCTTCTCTAATATTAGATCCGCATGGTATTTTCCATCTATTAAGATAGCCTCTTTCAACATTTACTTTTTTATTCCTTTAGTAGTTGAATATTCAAAATGTAAAGCCTTACCATCGAAAACCCTAGCATAAGCATGATGTAAAGCGGAAGCACTTTCTGCAAAACTAGTTAGTATTAGCTTTAGCTTACCTTCGTAGGTAGCTACATCACCAACTGCATATATACCTTTTATATTGGTCTCAAAATAAGGGTAACTTACTCTAATATGGTGGTTGTTTATATTGAGACCAAAATCTAAAATTGGTCCTAAATTCTGAGCCAGACCAAAAAACGGTAGTAAGATATCCGCTTTTAATGATTTTGTATTACCGTCCAAGTCAGCAACAATTACTTCTTCTAGAAGGCTATCTTTTCCTATTAACCCATGAAGTTGATAATTAGTAACCATTTTAATTCTACCAAGAGCTTCAAGATCATGAATTTTTTGTACGGTGGCAGGAGCTGCTCTAAACTTGTTTCTTCTATGAACAATCGAAACATCAGCTATTTCCGACAGCGATATAGCCCAATCAAGTGCGGAATCGCCTCCACCTGCAATAACTATATTTTTACCAGCAAAATTTTCTCTATTTGTAACTAAATAAAAAACTGATTTCCCTTCATATGTTTCTATATTTTCTAACGGGGGTCTATTTGGACCGAAAGAGCCTGCGCCAACAGCAATTATTACAACTTTTGCTTGTATTTCGTTGTGAGCAGAAGTTTTAAGCTTAAAGAAATTACTATAACCTTCTAATTCCACTACCTGTTGTGATAAAAAATATTGTGGCGAAAAAGGAGCTGCTTGCTGATATAATTTGTCTACAAGATTTTGCGAGATAATTTCCGGATATGCCGGAATATCATAAATTGGTTTCTCCGGATAAAGAGCAGAACATTGGCCGCCTACCGCTTCTAAAGAATCAATTACGGCTGATTTCATTCCAAGCATACCGGCTTGGAATGCACTAAATAATCCTGAAGGTCCGGCACCTATTATTACAACATCAAACTGCATAGCCATTTATTATAGATAAATTTTTATTTATTTTTACAAAATATAAAATTAAAATAAGAATGCAAGTAAATAGCATAGCAACTATTAACAAAAAAATATTTGTACAAAAATTTCTGAATTTATTTATTCATTATTATAAAAACTAATTTTCAATGTAACTTGCCCTATTATTATATAAAAAAGTCCTGCTAATTTTATACCAAATATTTATACGATGACACCTATTTTTTATATTAAAGACGGTAATTTAAGTTTTGCCGATAAAACTGTCCTTTCCTCACTGGAGTTATATGTATATCCGGGAGATAAAATCTGTTTAGTAGGCAGAAACGGCTCAGGAAAATCCAGCCTAATGAAGGTAATGGCAGGAGAATACGAACTCGATAGTGGAGAATTATTTAAAGACCCGTTAACTAATATCGGTTATTTAAAACAAGATGTTATTACTAAAACTAATTACAGTATATACGAATTCGTTTTAGAAGGAGTAAAAAAGCCAGAGGAAAACAGATATCTTGCAGATATTATTCTCAAAAAATTACAAATCAATGGAGATTTAAAATTAAAGAATTGCTCTGGTGGACAAATTCGTAGGGCATTTCTTGCAAAAACTCTTGTAGACCAACCAGACATTCTATTGCTAGATGAACCAACTAACCATTTAGATATTACTGCAATTGAATGGCTTGAAGAATATGTAAAGTCATATGCCGGGGCAATTGTTTGTATTAGCCATGATCGAGCTTTCCAAGAAAACACAACTAATAAAGTGTGGTGGATAGATAGAGCTAATCTTAGAAAATCAAATAAGGGATTTAAGCATTATGACCAGTGGCGGGAGGAAATTATCACAGAAGAGGAAGCCACCCTTCGGAAAATGACCCGTAAATTGGAAATGGAAAAAGACTGGCTCAATACAGGGGTTACCGCAAGAAGAAAAAGAAATCAAAAAAGATTGGCAAATTTACATAGGTTGCGAGACAGTTTAAGAATTCACCATACAAAGCTAAGAGATGCTAAGACAAAATTACAGATTGAACTTACTCAAGAAGCCAAAAAGTCCCAATTTATTATAGAAGCTGAGAATATCTCTTTTAATTATGAATCGAAAAACATTTTTCATAATTTTAGTTTTAAAGTAAAAAAAGGAGAAAAAATCGGAGTTATTGGACCAAACGGTTCAGGAAAATCAACATTAATAAAAATTCTTACCAAAGATTTGACCCCCATAGAAGGAAAAGTTAAACATGGAGCTAATCTCGAAATAACTTATTTTGATCAATATAGAACAGAGCTAAATAAGGATCACACTATTAAACTAACCCTTTGCCCTAATAGAGGAGATCAAGTCTTTTTAAAAAATCAAACCATGCATGTTGCCGGTTATTTAAAGAATTTCATGTTTGATCCACGGATTCTCAATGATAAGGTATCTACTTTATCCGGAGGAGAGGCAAATAGGCTACTACTTGCCAAAGCACTGATTTCTCCAGGCAATTTTTTGATTCTAGATGAACCAACCAATGATCTAGATACTGATAGCCTAGAGATGTTACTTGAAATACTTGCCGAATATGACGGTACCTTAATGATTGTTAGCCATGATCGAGATTTTCTAGAAAGATTAGTTACCAGAACCTTAGTTTTTACAGGAGATACAATTGTAGATCTTTATGGAGGGTATGAAGATTACTTAAAATATTACAAAATAGATAATACTTTTAATTTAAAAACGACAATAAAGAAAAAAAGAAAATTGATACCGTTAATTTGGAAAATTCAAAGAAAAGTACAAAGCTAAGCTATAAGTATCAAAGGTTACTGGAGATCCTACCGAAAGAAATTGAAGAAATAGAAAATAATATTGTAGCCCTTGAAACAAACTTAATGCAGGGTGATTTATACTTCAAAAATCCTGAAACTTTTTACGACTATTCTAAAAAGCTTGAAGAAAACAAGAAGCTTCTTGATAACAAAATACATCAGTGGCTAGAAATTGAAAATATGGAATAATAAAACGATTTTTTAGAAAATTATATATAAAAATACCCTGCATTTATTTATTGACAGTTATAATACAACTAGATTACGATGCCTGCACAGCTAGATTTTTATCATTTTCCCTATCCAGCAATTTAAAAGGCAATAATTAAGAGCAGATAAAATTATTAAGAATAAATAAAAAACATTTTTATATGAAAAAAGTTATTACTAGATTTGCTCCTTCCCCTACCGGGTTTTTACATATAGGAAATGCACGAACTGCTCTTATTAACTGGTTATATGCCCGAAAATATAACGGCAAATTTATCCTCAGAATTGATGATACTGATATTACGAGAAGTACTGAAGAATATAAAAATGCAATTATTAGAGATCTAAAATGGCTTGGCCTAGAATGGGATGAAAGCTTTAACCAAAATAGCAGGTTAAATAATTATCTAATCGCTAAGGAAAAGCTCTTACAAAGCGGAAGACTATATCCATGTTATGAGACCCCTGAAGAATTAGCTATTAAAAGGAAACTTCAGTTATCTCGCGGTTTACCACCTATATATGATAGAGCTTCTTTAAAGCTGAGTCGGGATCAAATAACTGCTTATAAGAAAATGGGTAGAAAACCGCATTATAGGTTTATGATTCAAGATTCTGAAATAAAATGGCATGATATGGTAAAAGGAATCATAAACTACCAGGGGAGTAACCTAAGTGATCCTATTATCATCCGCGGTGATGGTACTATGACTTATATGTTATGTTCTACTATCGACGATATTGATTATGAAATTTCCCACATTATCCGCGGCGAAGATCATGTCAGTAATACAGCTATTCAAATCCAAATGTTTGAAGCTTTCGGAGTAAAAGCTCCGGATTTCGCGCATTTAAGCCTGGTTAAAGCTAAAGATGATAAAATTTCAAAACGGGAAGGAGGTTTCGATATTGCAAATCTTCGGGATAATAAAGGATTAGAAGCGATGGCAATAAATAGCTTTTTTGCATTAGTTGGCTCCTCGCACAATGTGGTACCAACCTACAGTCTAAAACAGTTATTAGATAAATTTGATATTTCAACTTATTCAAAAAGTCCTACAACATATTTACCTGAAGAGCTAGAAACTCTTAATCACAAACTAGTTATCCACCTTGAATATCAAGATGTTAAAGAAAGTCTTCATCAACTCGCTATTGATCAGATAGATGAAAAATTCTGGATTGCCGTAAGGCCGAATCTACAAAAACTCTCTGATATTAAGGAGTGGTGGGAAATTTATACAAATCCTAAAAGAGTGGAAATTACAGATCGCAATATTTTGATTATAGCTGCCGAAACTTTACCTCAAATTATTAACCAGGATACATGGACTAATTGGACTAAATTAATTTCTGAAAAATCTGGAAAAAAAGGAAAAGAGTTATTTATGCCTCTCAGGCTTGCTTTAACCGGTATGAATAATGGACCAGAACTAAAAAATTTACTCCCTCTTTTAACTAGAGAAGAGATACTCAGAAGACTAAAAAGTTAAGAGAGAAAGATAGTTGTCTTATCGAGTCACCCCCTACAATTCAATACTAGGTTGAGGTTAGAAATTTTGCCCCATAGTTAACAGAGTTTCTCATATAAATAAAAAGGCTCCTACAGCTAGTAATTTAAATCTTACCAACCATATGCTCTGGAACAACAAATTTATCAAAATCCTGCTCTGAAATGAAGTTGAGCTGAATAGCAGCTTCTTTGAGAGATAAGCCTTCTTTATACGCTTTTTTAGCAATCATTGCAGCCTTATCATAACCAATATGAGGATTTAGAGCAGTTACAAGCATCAATGACTGATCCATAAGAGTCTTTATTCTGTCACGATTCGGTTCCATACCATCTATACAATGATCAACAAAGCTGGTAATTGCATCAGCCAATAAATTTATAGAATGGAGCACATTCTGAATGATAAGAGGTTTAAAAACATTTAGCTCTAAATGACCATTAGAGCCTCCAATCGTAACTGCTACGTGATTTCCCATTACCTGGGCAGCTACCATAGTCATAGCCTCACACTGGGTAGGATTTACTTTACCTGGCATAATTGAAGAACCTGGTTCATTTGCCGGTAAATTAAGCTCCCCTATACCGCTTCGAGGTCCCGAAGCAAGTAGCCTAATATCATTTGCTATTTTCATCATGCTCACGGCAAGAGTATTAAGTGAACCGGAAAATTCCACCAGCGCATCATTACAAGCTAAAGCTTCAAACTTATTTCTTGCTGTTTTAAATTTATAAGAAGTATATTTTGCCACTTCTTCGGCAAATTCTTCTGCAAAACTTTCATGGCAATTAATTCCAGTTCCAACAGCCGTACCACCTTGAGCGAGGTAATGTACTCCTGCTAAAGATTGTTCTATTCTTGTTAAAGAATATTTAATTTGAGCAGCATATCCGGAAAATTCTTGCCCTAATGTAATAGGAGTTGCATCTTGCAAATGAGTTCTACCTATTTTAACTATTTTACTCCATGCTTTTGCTTTAGCGTTAAGACTTTGATGTAATCTATTTAAAGCTGGAACTAGTTTTTCATAAGTAGTAATAACTGTTGCAATGTGCATTGCGGTTGGAAAGGAATCATTTGAAGATTGTCCCATATTGACGTGATCGTTTGGATGTACCGGCGATTTTCCACCTCTCCTGCCTGTTAATCTTTCATTCGCAATAGAGGCTAAAACCTCGTTCATATTCATGTTAGTTTGAGTCCCAGAACCGGTTTGCCAAACTACTAAAGGAAAATTATCATTTAGCTGACCAGCAACAATTCTATCGGCAGCTTTTACTATTTCTTCTGCTATTTTAGGATCCAATTTACCGATTTTAGAATTAACTAACGCTGCGCATCTTTTCAAAATTGCAAGTGCCTTAATTATTTCTTCTGGCATTTTTTGAGCTGCAATTTTGAAATTATTTAGAGATCTTTGTGTTTGCGCTCCCCAGTATACTTCTTCACTAACTTCAATCTCACCAATTGAATCGGTTTCTTTTCTGTATCTAGCCATACAAATTTCCCTCTATTATAAATCTTTATGTATTATAAAGCCTCAGACCTTAAGAAACTCGCATCCTAAGCTATTTTCTTTCTTATTAGAAATAATTTTATACCCACTCTTGTTACATAAATTGCGGATATAAAATTCACGACAATTTTTAATATTAATTTCTTTATTCTTTTTACCGTTTAATATATCCCAAATTTCATCGTTCAATTTTAAATCCTTGCTCTCCACTGTTATTTTTATAAAATTATTACCCTGGTCGTTACCACAAAAAAAAGCCAGCTTACCGCCAAGTATACTAGCTTCGGAAATGATCATAACTAAACATAAAGAAGCTTTTGCAAGGAAACTTTCTAAATATAAAACCCCTGTTTCAAACTTTAAATCTAATTTTAACTTACTATTATTTGAAAAAAAATCCTGCAATAATTTTTTTAAATAAACAATACTCATTTTTTCATCGCCGTCTAGAGAGGCATAAACTCCCCGAAAAACTTTAATCTTTCTTGTTAAATTACTAGATTCTTCAATAGCCAAGAGCTTAGCTTTGTTACCGATATCCTTATTATCTGTATCAATTAAGCTTAAACAATTATAAACTGTCCCGATGGAACTGGAAAGATCATGTAGAAACCGTGCATTTAATATTTGTAATAAGCGTAACTCGTCGGCCATTCTTTCTCTCTCCTTTTATAATCCAAATAATGAAGTCTAGATTATATATGAATTGGCTTATCATATGCTTGTAAAACTGATTCGTGTAACATCTCAGAAAGAGTAGGATGTGGTAAAATTGCTTCAATAAAGTCAAGTTCTATTCCTTCCATAGACTTACTAATTACATAACCATGTATTAGTTCTGTCACATCAGAGCCGATCATATGCGCTCCTAATAATTCACCTGTTCTAGCATCAAAAATTGTTTTTATAACACCTTCAGTATCACCCAAAATCAACGCTTTACCATTGGCATAAAACGGAAAACGACCTATTTTTAATTTATAACCAGCAGCTAGAGCAATCTTTTCGGTCATTCCCACGCTTGCTATTTGTGGCGTAGAATAAGTACAGCCGGGAATATTTAATTTATTTAACTCATGTGGCTTCTTACCGGCAATGTGCTCTACTGCAATTATTCCCTCATGACTAGCCTTATGAGCAAGCCATGGAGCGCCCGCAACATCTCCGATTGCATAAATATTTCCTTCAGCTGTCTGGCATACACCACTAGTAGCTATATGACCGCGATCAAGTTTTACCTTCGTATTTTCCAAACCTAGATTTTCGGTATTAGCTGTTATTCCTACAGCCATCAATAACACTTCTGCATCTAAGGACTTTTTAGCACCATTATGCAAGAATTCAACTTTTACTTTTTTATTATTAATTGTTTTACTTTCTAGTTTAATGTCTGTATAAAATTTTATACCTTTTGATTCAAAAGATTTTTTTGCAATAGCTGATATTTCTTCATCTTCCATAGGTAAAATTTGCGGTGCTGCTTCAAGTACAGTTACCTCAACGCCAAGAGCATTATAAAAAGATGCAAATTCAATCCCTATAGCTCCTGAGCCGACAACAATTATAGATTTTGGAACTGATTCCGGCATTAAAGCTTCTCTATAAGTCCACACATTCTTACCATCCGGTTCAAACCCTTCCAAGATTCTTGGCCGAGCCCCTGTTGCAATAATAATATTTTTGGCTTCTAAAGATACTTTTTGGTCTTTACCTTCAACTACAACTGATTTAGAGCTAATGATTTTGGCACTCCCTTCAAAAACTGTTACTTTATTTTTTTTCAATAGCCCCTTAATACCTCCGACTAGTTTAGCTGAGATATTACGTGAACGATTAACAATTCTCTTTATATCAAAACCAGTTTTTTCAGTAAAAATGCCAAATTCTTCTGCATGTTTTATTTTTTGCAATAATTCAGCAGATTTTAACAAAGCTTTAGTAGGTATGCATCCCCAATTAAGGCAAATACCCCCTAGATGCTCTTTTTCAACTACTGCTGTTTTTAGACCTAATTGAGATGCCCTAATAGCTGCAACATAACCGCCAGGACCGCCGCCAATAACTATTACATCAAATTTTTCCATAAATTCTGGCCCTCCTTAAAAGATTTTACTAGACAAACATTAGAATCGGAGCTTCGATATATTTCTTAAAAGCAGCCAAAAACTCCGCGCCGACTGCACCGTCCACTACCCGGTGATCACAAGAGAGCGTAACGTCCATAATAGTTCTTATCTCTATTTTATCATCGATTACTACCGGGCGCTTTGAACTCATTCCTACAGCCATAATACAACCTTGCGGTGGGTTAACAATAGCACTAAAGCTTTTAATTCCATACATCCCTAAATTAGAAATACTAAACCCTCCCCCTTGAAATTCTTCAGGGGCAAGAGCATTTTCCCTCGCTCTTTTCGCTAAATCTTTCATTTCAGTTGAAATCTTAACGATATCTTTCTGATCGGCATCCTTAATAATCGGAGTAATAAGCCCTCCTTCAATCGCTACAGCTATAGAAATATCGACATTATTATAGAGCTTAATGGCACTATCAGTCCAGCTTGCATTTGCTGTAGGCACTTCCTTTAAAGCTTTTGCACAAGCTAGAATAATAAAATCGTTTACCGATAATCTTTTATCTTTATCACTATCGAAACTAGAATTGATCTGCGCGCGAGCATTAAGTACCGAATCCATTACACATTCTATTGAAAGATAAAAATGTGGCACGGTAAGCTTGGATTCAAGCAATCTCTTAGCAATAACTTTGCGCATATTATTATTAGGAACCAAACGATATTCCTCATTATCCCTTCTTATAGTCCCTTTACTATTTTTAGCAGCAGATAAAACATCATTTTTAATTATGCGTCCGTATGGACCAGAACCCATAATATTAGACAAAGATATTCCTTCCAGAGCAGCAATTCTTTTAGCAAGAGGTGAAGCGAATATTCGCTTATTTGTACTTACACCTTGAACAGAGGTACTAGTAGGAGCAGAAATACTTGCTGGTTTCATCTTGTCAGGCTCTCCCGTTTTCTCCTCAACAATTTTTTCGACCGGTTTTTGAGAGGTACTGAATTTGGCAATAAAAGTATCTAAATCAGCATCTTGTTCATCTTCTTCAACTAGAACAGCAATTAGCGAATTAACCTGTACTCCTTCAGTTCCTTCCGGAACAAGAATTTTTGCGATTATCCCCTCATCTACGGCTTCTACTTCCATAGTAGCTTTATCAGTTTCGATTTCTGCAATTACCTCTCCTGCAGAAATTTTTTCTCCCTCTTTTTTGACCCATTTAGCAAGGTTTCCCTCGGTCATGGTCGGCGATAGTGCCGGCATTAAAATTTTTATTGGCATATAAACCTTTTATCAAAATTACTCTGGAAATTACCTATAACATGCTCTTTTTGCAGCAGCTACTATCTCTTCTACCGTCGGCAGGGACATCTTCTCAAGATTCTCGGCATACGGTAATGGCACCTCTTTTCCTGAAACCACCTCTGGAGCAGCATCTAAATAATCAAAAGCTTCTTTTATTACTATAGAGCTAATAGTTGCACCAATTCCAGCAAAAAACCACCCTTCTTCAACGCAGACTAGGCGATTAGTCTTGCGCACTGATTCTAATATAGCTTCAATATCTAGCGGTTTTATTGTTCTTAAATCTATTATTTCAGCATCAATATTTTCTTCTGCTAAAATCTTTGCCGCCTCGATTGCCATCCCGACTTGCAGGGAAAAAGCTAAAATTGTTATATCGTCCCCTTCTTTTACTATTCGTGCTTTACCGATAGGAAGTGGTTCAATAACATCCGGTACTTCGAAACTTCTACCATACATTATTTCATTTTCTAAAAAAATCACCGGATTATCATCCCTAATCGCACTTATTAATAGCCCTTTTGCATCTTCGGCACTGTAAGGAGCTATTACTTTAAGTCCCGGTATATGAGAATATAAGGCAGCAAAATTTTGACTATGCTGGGCAGCAACACGGGCTGCTGCTCCATTTGGTCCCCTAAAAACTATTGGACAACCAAGTTGCCCTCCAGACATATAATTCGTTTTAGCTGCCGAATTAACCATCTGATCAAAAGCCTGCATTGCAAAATTAAAAGTCATAAATTCAACTATCGGCCTGAGCCCTCCAAAAGCCGCTCCAATAGCAAGCCCTGTAAATCCATGTTCACTAATTGGAGTATCTATTACTCTTTTTGACCCGAATTCCTGAAGTAGACCTTGAGTTATTTTATATGCTCCTTGATACTCTGCTACTTCCTCCCCAAGAATAAAAACTCTTTCGTCTCTCTGCATTTCCTCTTTCATCGCCAGCTGCAGAGCTTCCCTAACTGTTATTTCTACCATACATGCACCTTTTTATTTATATATATCTGTAAACAACTCGCTTTCATTCGGTAAAGGCTCTGAGTTAGCAAACTCTTCAACTTCTGCTATTTTTAACTTAACTTTTTTCTCTATAGCTTTTAATTCTTCCTCACTTGCATATTTATTATCTGTTATAATATTTCTAACATCGGTTAATGGATCGCGCCCCTTATACTGCTCCACCTCTTCTTTGGTTCTATATTTGGCAGGGTCAGACATTGAATGCCCTCTAAATCTATATGTCTTTACTTCAACAATTATTGGTCCAGCACCAGACCTTGCATAATCAGATGCAAAAACTGCAGCATTATACACAGCATCAACATCCATACCATTTACTTGAATACCATTTATACCGAATGATTCGCCTTTTTTATATAATTCTACCATAGAAGTAGATCTTTTGACTGCTGTCCCCATTGAATATTCATTATTTTCAATGATGTAAACTACAGGCAATTTCCACAAGGAAGCCATATTAAAAGCTTCATAGACCTGTCCTTGATTTACAGCTCCATCACCTAAAAAAGTATAGCAAACATTTTTAGTATCATTATATTTCTCAGCAAAGGCAAGTCCTGTTCCTATAGGCACTTGTGCTCCGACAATACCATGTCCACCATAAAATTTTCCTGGAATATCAAACATGTGCATTGAACCACCTTTACCTTTAGAGCATCCAGAAGCTCTACCGGTAAGTTCCGCCATCACGAATTTTGGGTCGATACCAGACATGATTATATGGGCATGGTCACGATAGCTAGTAATCATACTATCGCCTTTCTGCTTAGCAAATTCAAAACCCATAATTACAGCTTCTTGGCCAATATATAAATGGCAAAACCCCCCTATTAAACCCATTCCATAAAACTGACTGCACTTCTCTTCAAAACGACGAATAAGCAGCATTTGCTCATAGCACTTTACATACTGTAAAGCACTTAATTTCAATTTATCTGGTTTAAATTCGATCATATTATTTCTTTAAAATAAATAAACCTCGAACATAATAGAGGACTAGTATGTTGTCAATAGTTAGAGCCATATATACAGTTAAGAATAATGCTAAAGAATTAAAATCTTAAGTTAAAATTAATTTTATTAATGTAAAATTTTAATCGTTATGGGTAATGTAAAAAATTATTTTATTTGCTTTTTTGCAATAGTTTACCTATTATTGCCACCGAAAATTAAATACACGTTAAATTATTAATTTAAAATACTTATGGTACATAAAAAACCGTTACAGAAATTTATCTCATTTACCGATAATAGCCCTGAATTTGAAGCTGTAAAAGAAGATATGAAATCCGGATGGAGCATAATAAGCCTAGTAAAAAACGGAGTTTATTATGTAGGTATTATGGAAAAAAATGAGCAAAAAGGTGCTAATAAATCAGACTCTCTTTTTATTCCTCCGAGAAAAAAATTGAAAATTTCTTTTAAATAAAGCTTCATTAGCCGACTATTATAGTAAAAGCTGTATGTACTACACCAATTAGGTGTAATGATTACAATTCTTCCTCACATATTATTACTTTATTTTAAGAAATAAAGTAATAATCCCTAGTTAATCTCTTAGACACTACCATACTTTATCTATGCAGGCTGGAGCTACAAGTATTGTTTTAATAAAAAGCTGATACATTTTTAAGTCTATTGTCACCACATCACTTAAAATACTTAAAAAAACAATTTAATCAATTATTCATAATTTGTGTATATTTTAGGTAATAAAGAGTTATAATATAATTATGATTATTAATTAATTCTTAAATTAATGGATTATTCAATATCCTGTAAATACTCAATAAGATTATTAGAAAAACTTAAATTATTAAATACTCAAAATACTCTGGATTTTAAGCTAATTAACAAAGCTATTTACTTTGCTAGGAAATATCATGGTAGCCAAAAAAGAAAGAGTGGAGAGCCCTACTATTCTCATCCCTTAGAAGTTGCTTACATGATAGCTGATTATAATTTAAAAACAGAGATAATAGCAGCCAGTATATTGCATGATATAATCGAGGATACCGAAGTTACTGTAGAAATGATACAGAGTACTTTTGGAAACAGAATAGTAGAAATGGTTGATAGGCTTACTCGTGATAGACCGGATGGCACAAAATTAAGTGTGGAACAGATATTGAACAATGCTTATCAGCTAAAAGATAAGGAAGTTCTATTAATAAAGCTATTTGATAGGTTGCATAATATACAGACTATAGGAAGCATAAAAACTGAAAGGCAGAAAGAGATAGCTGAAGAAACATTAAAACATGTGGCCATCATATCTACTGAATTTGATGATATCAATTTAGAAGAGTATATTTACATGAGTTCATATAAAATTATAGCTAGTAAACAGGATTATGACTTTTATTATAAGAAGTATCATAAGTTTTTGGATTTTGAGGATTATTGCCTTCCGTCTCCAACTTTTGAAAATACTTAAGGGCAATGGCATAACTAATAAGTATTGGAAATAATATAATACAGATTGCAGGATAGCCATAACCCCTAACTAAGTATATTATACCAAATGTAGTAATAAGAGACATTACTGTACGTGACATTGCATAAACCATGCTGCTACATTTAAAACGATGTAATGTAGGAAAATGTTTAAAGAAAATGGACATAGCTGGAAAGCTAGTAACTTTAAATGCAGCAATACACATTTGAAAAACCATGATTTGTATAGGAGAATCCATTGCATCTAATAATAAAAATCCTACTCCCAATACAAATGATGCGGCTAGCCTTATATTTAATATTTTAAATGGATGTACAGTACGTACTATATAAACAATAACAAAAGTAGCAATACATCCTACTATTGAAACATAAAGATTATTGGTGATAACTTGGTGAGGTGTAAGTTCAAACTTATCCTTTAGGACCTGCCCAAGATATACATATAATATATAAAACCAAACAGGATATGCACACTCTATCGCAAAGTAAGCTAGAATAGTTTTTATATTAATATCTTTATAGTGGTTGTTTCCTTTGGTTAAAATTAATCTTTTTCTTGCATCAGCAAATTCTGGGGTTTCTCTAAGTGCTTTTCTTGCATATGAGCCAATAAGAGCTATCCCCGCACCGATTAAAAAAGCAAATCGCCAATTAAAAGAAGTAATCGAAGAAGTTGCTAAACTTGCAACTCCTAAAGCCGCCATCGAACCTACAGTACTAAAATTTGATGCAAAAGAAACCGCTGCATATTGTATAGGACGTTTCACTATTTCAGAGAGATATACTTGTGCTCCAATAATTTCTCCCATACTAGACATACCTTGTATAATTCTACAAATTATAATAGTGTAAGAAGCTGTTATACCTATTTCAGCATAGGTGGGAAGAACTGACATAACTACACAAGAACCAGACATCATCATAGTTGTAATTATAACTGTATGTTTACGTCCTATATTATCACCAATATATCCAAATATTAAAGCCCCTATCGGCCTTAGCAAGTATGTAGAACAAAATGCAAATGCAGCAAGTAAAGAAGCTGTAAAAGGGTCAGTTTTAGGAAAAAACAGCTCATTAAGGAGAACAGCCATATGAACAAATAACATGAGGTCAAAGTACTCGAGAAACGTGCCTATAGATAATAACCCCACTGCTTCTTTTTGTTCTCTTGTCAAGGTTCGTTGTTCTGATGTTTTCATTAAAAAATTATGATTATTTTATAACTATTTATCAATTAAAACAGCTATTTAGGGTATTTTGCAACTATTTATTACACTAATTATGATAAATTCTTTCTAAAAGAAAAATATTATATTTGCAAATCCTGTTAAGTTAACGAATAATTAAATTATATAAATAATCAAATTATTTTATTAATTTTAATAAAGGTGTGTATTATGGCAAAACAACGTGAGGTAGAAAAGCAGTTCCACGGTCGTGCTAAAAACGAGAACTATTATGACGCAATGGAAAAAGCAAAAGCAGCAGATCAAGCTTCATATGGTACGGTTCGTCCAGCCCCTCGAGATCCTGAATTTAGAGCTCAGCTAGATAAAGGTTACAATATTATTTGTTGCGGTTGCTGTGATCCTGACCCTGAACATTATGACCCAGATAATCCAGGAAATACATCTTGCTGCACCATCATGTAACTTTTTAGTCATAAATACCTCGGGGCTTATTTTCACTCAGCCCCAACAGATTTTACTCTTACTTTCTTCTTAAATCTTCAATTGTTCTAGCTGACCTTAAACCTACCTGGGTAGTCTTAATAGGAATATATTCTTGCATACCGGCTTCTTTTCTATATTCATTAATTCCCGAAACATGTTTATCCACTTCACTTACAATATCAATTTTCCTCTGGCTGATCTCTTCCAGTATTCTTTCACTGTCCTCAAAATCCCTTAATGATTTTTGCAGTTTCTGTATCTCCTCTTTTGGTACTACTATTATTACATCTTCATCTTTGCGTGGTCCTATTCCCTGTTCTTTAGCAGCTTCTAACTCAGCAAGTTTATTTTGATAATAACTCTCAAGTAATACAGGCAATTCTTCAGGCGTAATATCTTTCCTGTTAAAATGCTCTTCTACAAGCTGCATATTATGCCTTATATTTTGTTCTGCTTCGTCAACTATGGTTTGGTGATGGCTTTCCCGCGCTATGAACGGATCCTCCTCAATTATCGTTGTTTTAAGGCGTTCTGCTTTATCAATCATACTAACCATTTCCGAGTCCTTAGCATATTCCCTCATGTACTTCTCACCTTTAAGTACAGGATTTGGATCATCCTTGTCAGCTTTGATTAGCTCCTGATAAACTTTATGCTGTATTTCCTGCTGAGCTAGTTCTCTATATACCTCTAGATTTGAATCACCACCTACTTTAGCTCTGGCAATAAATTCCGGCGATATTACATTTTCCCCTTTTATCTTGCTTAAGCTATCTATTTTCATCGCCACCGGCTGATACTGTTGCTCCCGGGCCTTATCAGCCAGTATTTCGTTATATGTCTGTAAGCGGTAATTTTCAGCATCTTTATTCATATTAATGTTGTTCCACGCACCACCGGCAAAAGTGTTGCCTATAGCTTTAAGGGTTTCATTATCACTGTCACCTATCACTTTCCTATATGCCTCATGTTTTAAATTCTGGTATCCCGCATACAGTTCTTCCCCAAACTGCTTCTGCTTAGCCTTTTCAAGATCCTCTTTTGTTTTTACTTTATGTTGAAGCTCTTTTAGTGACCTAAAGGTAGAATTATGTTTACCAAGAAGCCCTACCCCCCTCTCAGACAAAGCTTGATAAGCATCAACATAAGCTTCTGCATATTTCCTTGAATAATCAGCCTCATCTGCCATCTCCCGCAGGGATTTCTTATTAGTCTCTGACTTAGCGAAATCATCTATTAATTTCCGCTCCGCCGCACTTAAGTTTTTATATTTTTTACCGTATTTTTCCTTAGCCAATAGCTCTACTGATTTATCTTGATGCTTACTATTAAGAAGAGCTTTAATCGATTCTTGTTCCTGTTGATTTAACTTGTTAAAATCCTTGCCATATTGAGCCTTAGCAAATTCATTTTGTAGCTCCCCAAATTTTTTATGAGACATTTTATCAGCAATTTCTCTTGCTTGTTTATCAGTAAGCGTTGGGTCAATCTCTTTAAGTTTTTCTTTTAAAACATTAATATACTTGCCAGTAGCACCCCTTTTCACATTCCTGTAATCTAGACCCGATATTTTTTTCGCCTCCGCTGCTACCACCATATTTACATTACCTGATACGACATCCTGTTTTAGCCTGGTAATCCTTTTCTGGTCAAACCATTTAGACGGCGTCTCTTTTATTTCGTTTAATTTTGCCGCAGCTACTTCCCTAATACCACTTATTGCCCTCCCGACTTTTGTTTGTGCCAACCTATCTTTTATTGGGGAGGTAACATAATTATCCATTGCTGATCGTATCCCTGCTGAAGCATGTTTGTTAACATTAGCCATTCTAGTAAGATTACCCGAAGTATTTGTAATAAACTTAGCAATGGAAACTGCAATACCGTTAAACTTATCTAGCAGATAAATAGCTACAAAAATTAACAACATACCATCAAGCTGGACAAATTTTCCATTCCAGAATTGGTTAATCCGCCGCAGATCTCTGTCAGGATCTAGGAAAGGTAAATCTACATATCTTGCTCCTATACAAGCATAAGCTTCACAGAAAGAACCGTCATCTGCTCCGGTTATAACGTTATTCCCGGATTGGAAGTGATCGATTGGAATCGGTATATTACGTTTAACCCTGGTAAATTGTTCACCTTTCATCGGCTCAGGAAACCACCAATAAAAAATCGAATCTCCTAGATCGAAACCTAAATTCTCCTTGGTAAAATCGCTAATTACCTCAGCTCCATCATTATTCATTTTAGGGAATGTATGTTTACAGATTCTAAAACCAAGCGATCCATATATTTCCTGGCGTAAAATCATGGAGATAAACACAAGGCCTGTAAATAAAATAATCGGTTGAATAGCATAAGAGATAAGCTGCCTTAACCAGTTTTCAAATAAGGACCGTGTAATGCCAAATAGCAGAAAGCAAATAAATATCGGCCCCATAGTTATTATCATGCCAATGGCAATTAAAGCTGTAAGGTAAATAACAGCAGCATCGAAAAATATAATTATTAGGAAATATAAAGCAAAGAAGAATAATATAATATATATAAAACCCATCCAATCTACAAATAACAAAGAAAACAACTTGGATAAGGTTTGAGGAGCAAGCATCATACCTAAGATTCCCGGTGAGCCAGGTCCGGTAGCGCCTGCCTCAGTTATCATTTGCAGTATTTGTTCTACCCCGCCAATAAACCAAACAAATAAATAATCATTAAAGAAAGTCCAACTATACTGAGAACTAAGCAACGCCGAGACTACGGCAATTTTCATTACCCTAACTATTAACTCAGTATGAGTTATTTGGACATTACCAACTAAGTAGCTAAGAGCAGTCCATATAATATAAAGTGATAACAAGGCAGAAACAGCCATCCTATAGCCAGGGTTATTAACTATCCCCATGTAGATATTTCGAATTAAACCATAATCGCCATTTACTCCAAAAAGAAAATTTTTAATCAGATTCGTTACATAAGTTATAGGATCAGGGCTAGTGTCGGTAATACCGGATTTTATACTAATTCTATACTGGCCACTATTATCGTCATAAAAATTATCTAAAATTTTGAAATATAATTCGCTGTTTGCATATTGTTGTTTTAGGTCTTGTTGACTTCCGCTTGCGTCCTGATAATTATAAAGAATACCCCCGGCAGTACGAGTATTTCCATTCTTATCAACATCAAGCATCTCATAACCTACCGGTTTCTCTCCCAAATGAAAGGTAAGTCCTTGAGGATTTTTCTGACTTGCCAAAGTTTGATTAGGATCCGTACCTTTCTTGGCAATAAGTGCATATAACCCTACTCCATTTTTAAAAATACATGGAGCATTTGTAATCTGTGCATCCTTAGTATTAGTACACATAGTACCGTCTATAAAGGTGCATTCCCGAAGCCTTTGGCAAAATGTGGATAAAGTAGCGGTGTTATCAGCCTGTCCATACCATGCACACCAAGCTGAAAGCTGGGAACTATTGTTTCTATCAACTCCTTGCGTCCATCCCCTAACTAAAATTACTAGAGGTCTACCGTCAACTTTATAATTAGAAGGTCTCCACGGAGCAATTTGTGACATACCGGACTGATTAGACATTTCCTCTTTCGTGTATCTTGCAGATACAGTTAGATTAACAAATCCAAAATCATCGGCCTCAATGCAGCGGTCGCCGCTACAGGCTGAAAGACAGAATAATAATATCAAAAATAACCAAATCCTACTCATTGAAATCTATCCAAATTATTAATTTCCTTACAATAAAATTGTGCGACCTCTTTATTATTCATTTTCCTTCTCCGGCTTTTTCCCTCCAGATATTTCTGATTTAGGACTATTACCATCTATATCTCCTTCACTATCGCCGCTCGAAGAGTTTTTCTTAATTCCGCTATAATCAGGGTCTCCCACTTTGCCTTTTTCGCGATGAGTAATTTTTTGATCAATAAATTTCTCTTTTGCAAAACTAGCAACTTTTCGCGGCACAGAAGTAACAGGACTCGTCGCCTTTTTAATATCACCCATTATATTATGGACAGGATTTGCACTCTTTACGTCCTGCAATTCCCCTTCTTGTCTAGCTGGAGTTACACCAGTTAAGGAATTAGTGATGAGTGTTATATAATCTATTAAACCGGCCGATAATTTACAATATATAAAAAATATAAATCCGGAGGTTGCAACTCTTACAAAAGTGCCCTTAGCATTGAAAAAATCATCAATTGAATTCATATCACTTACCACCGGAATATAGAATGGAATGCCGGATAAAAATGGCAGAGAAAATGAAAAACTAATTGGTATACCAATATTATGCAAATCGATAGAAATTTTCAGAGGGATTAAAATTCCCCAACAAGCTTTAACTACTACCTCTGTTATGTATTCACCCATTAACTGGTCTATAAGCAGGAAAAATACCAATAGCACCGTAGGTTGTAGCATATAACTAAATAATGTGGAAAGCCAATTATCAAAAAGACTTTTTGTTTGCTCGAAAAGAATTAGTATTATAAAAAACGGAGCAAGAGAAATCATCACCGCTAGTCCCAAAAAGGCAAGGCAATAGGTTATAATTACTTCAAGCACCGCTCTAAGATAAATTAACATTGAATAAATAGCCAGACATGCAAAAAATGCCAAACCATTATGTATTTGTAATAACTGAATAGCAAGTAAAGCCCATATATCGCCATTACCGTATTTATCAAAAATAGGATCTATAAATCCAAACACGTTACCTACTGTACTTGTAACACCTACTACTGTAGTTAATAAGTAATCGCTTCCGGAAACAAACACTTTAAATAAATTATCGTTAAAAAATGACCAGCTGGTTTCACTAAATAAAGCTACTATTACTCCGACTTTTAAGACTCTGATAACTATATCAGTTACAGTAATTTGAACTGCTCCTGCTAGGAAAGCCAATCCATATATTATTATATATATTACAAGACAGCTTTTTGCGATAGCTTGCAGAGTTGGGTTACTCACCAATTTTTCATAAATTATGCGACTTAATTCATTATATTTATCCCTTAAAGGAGAAACTAAATCACCATAGACTACAGAAGAAAACCAAGTAGATCCTGTATAATTTGCTATATTAACATTTATGTTTCCCGCGAGATTAGAAACACCTGAAACCTTTAACCACAACCAGCCAGATGTAGGAGCGTTACCCTTAAAATCCTGAGTTACAATATTACCTATAGTATTATTATCAGGAGAGCCCGTTTCCGCAATATAATAGTCAACTCTTATATTACTTAAATCCTCAGGACTTATTACTGCACTTGCCTGACCTATTTCGATTTCCATAGTATAGCCGCCGAAATGGAAAAAATTAACGGGTGTTAGCGAGTTAGCATTCAAATAAAGAAGTAGATTAATATAGTTAATAACATCTATACTGGTAGCAAATGTTTTCCACTGCAGCATCTGTTGAAGAAAACCATTACCGTACATTCCTGTAATAGGCCAAGGAGTAGTAAAATTTAAATCCCCGGCGGAATCAGAATAATGATATAAGAAATATTTACCACTGAACGGAGAATAGATAAATTTTTGCTTATAATCCTTAATAGTTACCCCACCAATATCAACTTTAAATCCCCGTCCCTTATCATAAAAACATACCGGATTATCAGCCCCATCAGCATTATCAGGACATGAAGGAATAGAGTTAATCTTAGAAGTAAAATAGCTATCCGAAATTTTTCCTACTAACTGCGGTATTTGATCTCCCAAATTAAGGTATTTCCCGGGGACCGCCAAACACCGAGTAGTATAATCAGGAGTAGCGGTAGTAATAATATCGGAACACCACTTATTAGCCGAAGCATACATTACCTTATTTCTAAGCACTGCCGAAGAGCTATCAGTAAAAATACTAATTGGGTTCCCATCGTTTCCAAGCCCTCCCTGCATATCACCGTCTGAACCAAAAAAATTCCCATTAGCATCAAGAGTAATATTAACTACATCATTTTTTTGAACTGATATCTTTTGTCGCCCAACAAAATTAAAGTAATCATTAAAATCATCAAATCTGGTAGTAGAAAATATATAATTTTGCTGGTAAAAAGGTAAAATCTGAGATCTATAATTATTAAAATCAGTTATATACTTCTGTTGGACATAATCATATTTTTGAATAAAAATTTGAGGTTGACTAAATCTAGGATCAATTCTGTATAGTACTCGATACTTTTGTGGTCTAGGAGAAACTCCTTTAGTATTCCAAGTCATTGAAAGCATTTTATTCTGGTCAACATGTACGCCTGCTGGCACCCATTTGTTTGGCTCTGCCACGTTAAGATTCTTATTCGATTGATTGACACTTGAAAATTTAGGAACCTCTATACATCTTGGCGAAGGAGTAAAAGACATTATATCTGCATTCATCCAATCAAAAACATTATCGTCACCATAAGCTTTCGGTATAAATGCCTGTATTATGGTTATAATCACTAATAAAATTTTACTGGCTGATTTCATCTTTTTCCTAAATAAATAACTGCCTTTCTCTATTATCTAACACAATTTACTTCTACTCCTTCTGTTTTTACCGTTTCCACTATCTTTCACCACTTTCAGGCTTTTCGACTCCTTCACCGTTAGGGGAACGGTCATGTCTATTTCCCGGCTTCATAGATCCTTGTGGCCCTTTATCCATACTTTGTAGCCTATCTCTAGCTTTAGCCTGCATCTCGTTGCGGCTATCTTTATCTAGACCGACTTTTGTCAGGGCTTTATTTTCAACCCACCCTGACATATCCGCACCCATAGCCGTTGCGGAAGGTCCACCTACACCGCCAGCAAGTTTTGCCACCATTTTACCTGAAAATTCTATATATCCCCACATACAGTAAGTAATCATTAAAAGTATGACAATATTTTGCATATTTACTCCCATCGAACTGCTTCTGTAATCGAATCCCCAAGGAGCAAACCAATTAAAACAGAAAAGCGGTACATCTAAAAAGGCTGGATTGAAACCCGGAATACTAGGAAAAGGAATCTTAAACGGAATAGCACATTTCCAACATACACTATAACCAATTACATAATCTAAAAATATCGTAAATAATTGAGTAAGAATAATAATACCAGCTAACATAATAGTAGGCTCGAGCATATACCTCAAAGTAAATTTGACCCAATTATCAAAAAGGTAACGTGTTTTCTCAAAAAGAATAAAGGTCAAAAATAACGGTGCTATACCAATTAATACTGCAATAGCAAAATATGCCATTAAATATACGGCCAAGGCCCTAAAACCAACTATTATTACTATCCCTAAACAAACGAACAACAGTATAAAATAAATCACACCATTAATTCCCATTGAAAGAAGTGCCATCATTTGAGCAGCAAAAGTGCTACTCAAAAATATTTTAGTAAATACCTCATTCAAAAACATAAATGGGTTTGAAACACTCGTAGAACTAGAAAATAAGCTATACCCGCTCATATTTGCAATTATTGTATCAGAGAATTCTGTTACAAAATTGAAAACATAATCGTTAAAAAAGGCAAAAGTCTTACCATCCATAAGTCCTGCCACAAATGCAATTTTTATTACTCTTATTACAATGTCTGTTTGGCTTATTTTAACCATACCAAGTAAAAACATTGCTCCATAAAACATTATGTAAAGGCTTAAAAGCCCTTTTATGTAATTAAAGAAATTTGTACAATTACCTGTACCGCCGATACCTTGATAGCAGGTCATATTTTTAAATATTGTTATAGCAGTAGTTTTTATTTTCGTTTTTAAACCTTCAAATAAAGGATTTAATACATCATCATAAAAACCACCGTGTTTTATATCGGAAAGGAAAGAAACGGTATATTGACCAAAACTATCTTTATAATCTTCTGGTGCATTATTAATTTTTAACCATAAATACCCTCCACTACTAGTTGGAGCAGTTATGGAACCCTTACCGCCGGCATCTACAACAATATTTTGAATATTTGTTGGCGCATTAGTGTTCGGATTAGAGCCGTAATCAGCAATAACATACTGTACAACTCCTCTTCCTTGAATAGAATCGTTCATCCCATTACCGTTAGTTCGGATACATTTAGTCTGTTTTATATTAAGTACAAAACCGCCTGTATTATCGCCATAAGCACCATCCGCATCAGCTAGTTTATATTGTAAATACCCAACATCTCTGCCGTTATAACCTGCTTTTTCTATTTTTATAATTTGATAATCGGTACTATTGTTATAGAAGCTTTGGTCCGCCTCAATTTGTACACGGGTGAAATTACTACCCGCACTCCCTGCATTAGTAGGGTTAACACTACTGTCGATTCTACTTATGAGACCTACAGGATCGTTAGCACTAAACCAGAAATATTTTTGATTTTGGAAAGATCCCTTAATATAACCAGCCTCTGAACTGCAACTATGACTAGTTACATTCCACAAATCAGAAATAGTACCGCTCCAGGGAGCAGGATAAGTACGACTACCGTTATTTGCATAAGGTTCAGGAGCAAGGGCAGTAACATTTTTATAACATGAGCAACAATCAGGTATTTGCTCTCCCCAACATATCAATCCCCAAGTGTCCCAAGTACTGCAATGAGAACCACATTGGCCACAAATACCACAATCAGTAACCAATTCGCAATCGCTAACATAGTTACCTGTGCCATTCCACAAGCTGTATCTACCACATATCGGGCTGTAGGTCCTTTTACCTTCTCTACAATCCGCCGTGGTCATCGTTTTGGTAAAATAATTATAAATAGAGCTAGTAGACACTGTAGTTTTTTTCTCACGATAAAGGGCTACATAAAATCTATCATTTCTATATAGTTCAGTTAAATTCTTCCAATTTGGCGTTCTAGCATCAAGTATTAAGGAAACCGGAGGAGTAGTCTGATCCTCTACTCTTGGAATCTCAATTTTTTTACCCTCAATGTCTAAATTAGAATCTTGCTGTAAATTATTTATTGGGATATATGCTTTGCAGAGACTAACTTCTCCCTTAATATAAAATTGAACAAGCTGGCCAGGTTTTAATCGTAAATTAGTATTCAACCATTTACCATACGCATTTGGATCAAGTGCGACTCCCGCACCTCCGCTAGAAGATACACCTACATCAGAACCCGTATAATTGGCAGAAGCTTTGAGTGTTACGGTATTACTTACCACATCGCTACTAGATAAATTACCTTCATTATTCAGGTTGTATCGATATAAACAACCGTCAGTTAGATCCATAGAACCAACAATTGCTATTATCCATAATATTATCATGGTCAAAATTGCAAGACCGACCATTCCAAGAAGATAAGCAAATTTATTATTTTTCATTACTTACTACCTCCAGGAGCAGAAATTGTATCAGATGCTTCTTCCTTGGATGATCCACCGGTAGATACTTTATCAGAAGTTTCTCCCTCTTTATCTCCGCCGGTCTCTGATTTTTTTTCTTGAGAGACGGCTGCCTTAGCAGCTTGAGGATCTTTAGAGGCAGCAGCTTTAATAAATTCTGCAGCTTGTTTTGCCTTATCCATAATGGCAGTAGGCGACACAACAACTGATGACATATTCGGCCCACTGGTGAGGTCAGAAATAAATTCATTAACGGACTGGATTGCAAAATAAAATATAAATACGTACACAACCATATATACCATACTTAGAGCCAAATCTAAGAAATCACTAAGTGTGGTAATTTCAAATATCAGGAGTGTTTTCTTCTCCCAACCTTGGCCTAAATAAAATTTTATTAATTTATACCCTGTACTATTTATGCATTTTTCTGGTTCACTTGCTGGTTCTCTCAGTTCAAAAGTACTAAAATTAATTCCCGAGGAGTTATAATCATGCCTTAAATATTCGCAATTTCCGAAAAAAATGGAATCATACATAGTAAGCAATAAGGCCACAAACCCACCAACTACAGCTGGTTGCAGTGCACAAGAAACAATTATTTTTGTCCAAGCATCAAAATACCCTTTTGTTCTTTCAAACAACAGCATTGGAACAAAAATTGGTGATATATAAACCATTACGTAAAGCGTAACCATGGAGACCAGATAAACATTTAAAAAATAAAAAATCACCGACAGAAATATTATGCCGAAAATCATACCGCACAAGACTATAATTATGTTTCCGGCCATAAAAAAACCAAACATTACTACAAAAAATGTCAGCATTCCTGGTTTCTTTAAAGCTTCGATGCCCTCTGTTCCTGGCGGACCAAAATCCGCCGCACTACTAGCAATATTGCCATAAGCAGAAGTGGAACCGCCACTTAGAAAACCTGCACTTCCAAGGTTATAAAGCAATTGCATACCAAAATAATAACCGACTCTACAGTCTATAGCATCCCAAACTCTATAAAAGCCATAACCAGCTTCATATTTACTTGGATCATAATTACATAATCCTTGCGAACCTCCTGAAAGGAAAACTATCTCAGTGAAATCAGAAGTCAATTGCAGAAGCATAGGTAGTACTGTTTCTGTCATACCATTATGATTCACACTCTTCCCCGTTTGATCGTAATAATTACCAAGCCCTACAGAAAAATAAACTACAAAGAGGAATTTTAAAATAAACGTTGCGACTTTATTTAAGTGTACATATTCATTGTTTAATACCACTTTGAAACCATAAAACATAACATATAAGATTAAAGCCGCTCCTATCGATTTTTTCATTGCTTCTTGGAAATATGGAAACGGACTTAATAAAGTAAAATATATACTGTCTTCTGTCTGGGAACAGCCATTACCGGTATAAAATACTTTATCTAGGGTCTGGCGGACACAATTGATAGTAACACCAGAAAAACTTAGCAAAGATTGGCTTTTAGATGAACCGTCATAACATGAAGCACCGAGGTTCTGACAGACAGATGCCTCTACCCCGGGATTAACAATAATTGAATTATATGCCCGACAAATTACCGGCATTTTACCACGGGAAGTAGACATCATAAGACATAAGTTACTATCTACTACTTCTACTGAAACCTGTATATCAGCAAGGAGAGGATTTGCCCCAATATCCGGATTTGAACTAATATCCTGAAGTTTTTTTACCTGACCTAAATTCATAGCTACAGGATTACAAACAGGATTAGTAGTATTATTTCTTATACAAAACCTTAAAATATTACCGTCTTGTGTACAACCATTCTGAATATTAGTTGTCATATCAATATTTTTTACTAAATACCCATATGCCGTATCATTCATCAAATATCCTGAATTATCAACTGCCGGAAGGTTAACACATGATTCTCCGAAATTGGCATAGGCACTATAACACCCTAACTTAATAAATAAAAAAATTATCAATTGAAAGAATAACTTATTCATCTCTACCTCGTTTTTTAAAGCTCAAGGCAGCAAGCTTGATAGCATTAAGATCATCTTGAGAAGTCCCTTGCGTTAACATATATTCTTCAAACGCTTTAGTAATAGGATGCTCATCTCCTAAATCTTTTATTGCAGAAAAGAAAATATTAGGACGCTCTGCAGGAGGTCTATCTGCTAAACGTTGTTCTACAAAACCTTCCTTATTAGCTTTTAAAAGTTTAGAATATAATTCTGCAGTTGCTCCAGTAGCAAATTCGTTATATTTCAATGATTCCAAATCTACCGCTTTTAGTGGTTTTCCTACAGCAGTTGCATCTGATATATCCTTGCGCTGTTCTATTTGCGATTCTCTATCTTCAAGTGCATTTCTTTCTATTTGCTCTTCACTTTCTTTTTTAGAAGAATCTCTTTTATCTAATTCTATCTCACTATTCTCTTTCTCCGGTGATTTTGCTTTTAAGCCTTTATCAACAGGGATTAGATCACGTGACGCATCCTCTAACTTAGTTAGCTGCGATGTTCTTGCTACTTTTGATAGATCTTTTGGCTCTAACGAATCTTGTGTTATTTGCTCTACTTTAGCACTATCTTTACCGGATAATTTTGGTTTAATACCCTCTTCAACGGGTTTAGCCTGGTTCTCTTCTACACTAGATAAGGATTTTTCTGATGGTTTAATAGTAGAAGGACGTCCTGGACTTTCCACTTTGCTAGTAGAAGTTTTATCTCCTGCTTCCTTGCTAATTCCAGTAGAAACTTTATCTCTTGCGCCTCCTGTAGTCGCAAATTTATCACTTGCACCTTTACGCCCCTGGGCCATTTTATCCATCGCACCGCCTCCGCCTGCAGCGGCTTTATCTGCTGCACCTTTAGCTCCTCCTGCAGCATTTAGCGCTGCCATTCCAGCTTTATATAAAGTCTGAGGTTTAATTGCCATATTGGCTATTGAGACACCTTCAGTCATATCCGCAGCAAATTCAGCTAGCGTTTCACTAAAATGTTGCATTAAATACAAGGTAAAACACGCTGTAAGCAGCGCTAAAGCCAAGGTTTTAATTTTTTCATAGATTACCTCTAGCATGTCAAAAAACATCCCAGGAGAACTTTTTATAGCATCGAGGAAGTTAAAACGTTTTTTTTCTTCATTTCCGGAAGCATCGTCGATCCAAGGCATGACTGCATTGGAAACTATCGTCTCTCCAGTATCAAATAACCAAGCTAAAGGATTATTCAAGATAAAGCCTAAACTATTAATACATCCTTTTCTATCCTCATCATTTGCATATTTTGTCCAATCGTTATCAAGATAGTAATATCTAATAGCCCTACCCCCACCATTATCTTCCGGAACATATGTGCCTAAAGCGCCGTTTAGAGTAGCCATTTGCATTTGTGGCCCAGAAAAGGCTATTTCTTTATAATTATATTTACAGGTTCCATAAAAACCAAAATCATATACTGAGAGCATCGTGGTCATAAACACGATTGCAACCATTGGCTGAAGCATAAAAGAAATAAGAAGTTTTACCCAAGCTTCGAAGTACCCCTTAGTATAGTTAAATAAATACATAGGAACAAAAAGTGGAGCAAGAACCCCGAGAACAACTATGGATATCATACAAACAACCGTAGCATTCACTACAAAAGCTCCAACTGAGATTACCATCAGCGGATACATCAGGGCTAGGGAAATTAAAGTAAAATTACCGGAAATAACAGCAGGGACAAGTAAATAAATATACGGCGGTATAGGAAAACTAAGTATATCCAACTTTGAAAAATCGTGATTTCTAGAAGCGTTCTCCACAATCATTGTCTGAATTACATCAAGGCCTAGATAATGGCTAATTCTACAATCAAGAGAATCCCACAAGGCTATATGGCTCATATTTGGCGCATAATCTGTGGAATAAAATTTGCAGAGCTCGGAAGGACTTGCACTTATTATCCAACTAGCTAGATCCGTCATACCGTCAAGTAAAGACGGAAAAGCCCATTCTATCATACCGTCTAGCCTGTTCAAATCATTACCGCTATTCTGGCTGATATTAATACCGATTGAAAAATATACTACGAAAACAAATTTAATTACAAAATTCACTATTTCTGCCTTTTGCGGTATATCTCCAGCAAGTATAATCTTAAACCCAAAAATAATAACATAGATAGTCAATAATGCTGCTACCGTTTTATGCATGTTAACCTGAAATTGGAAAAGAGCACTGGAAGTCCTTGATGCGCTATTTAACACAGTTTTAACGTCGCTAAAGCTACAAACAGCGTTACTAATCATTAATTTTGCGATCATTTCCTTCACACATTCTATTATAGGACCGCTCATTACTATACCGGTCTTAGAATTATCAACTGCTCTCTTGTAACATCCTCCTGCATTAGAGCATTGTGTTAAGGATAAAATATTGTTGTAATCATTACTGATATTTTGGATAGCTGGTGCAGAATTTAGATCTAAGAAATCAGAGTAAATAGAGATTGGATAAGGTTCTTTTATATATTTACAACCAATTGGTATCCACCCACTAAAACTCTGGGTGGCAACACACATTTTATCTTTTTCTTTAATCACCTTCCACGGAAAAACGGGTATTATTCCGATATCTACCATCATCCCACTTGCCCCTTCTCTCTGATTGGAATAAACCTCGTGATAATCTGCCTTAGGTACATTCCAAGCTTTTTGGATTTCATCCCAAGGAGCCTGGCCGGTAAATATGGCCGAAGCAATAGGGACTACTGCATTTACCAGTGCCAACACCCTAGCTCCTTCGAGTTTTATGTTATTACACATAGCAAAGCTTAACTTTTGGTCGGTAAATTCAATTCTGTTGGCGCGGGTACAGGCTCCCGGAAAGAGATCACTATCGTTGATCTTAACTCTTAGAAGTGTATTGGCATAAAGTCCAGGAGAAACCAGATTTGCTACTAAAAAAGTAAAAAAGGGAGCTGGAATGCATGTATGTGAAAACTCTGATCTGAGCAATCCCCCAACACCTTGAGTTTCACAAGTAAGATTAGTTAAAGTATCAATAACCGTATCCATTGTATCAGCTGCTTTGGCATTATTATTAATAATAAGAGATAAGGCTAATATAAATAATACCGGTAATTTAACGGCTGTTAAACTCAAGCTGTTCTTTAATAAACTCCTTATATAATCCATCTTAACTATAATGACTTAACTTCTTGGTAAAAAATAGGCAACCATTTTTTAGGATCAGAACCATATCTTTCTATAATTCTATCAAGCAATAAAACAGTATCCGCTCTTCCCGATAAAACATTAATAATATTATCCATACCGCTTAAATTTACTTTTGCAACAACTGCGTTCACACCTTGTTTTATTAGAAAATATCTTGAGGCCGGATCGGTTGTTTTAATTAAAATATATTCTCTTTGCGATAGCATGAAAGCACTTCTATAAACTTCGGTTGCTTTGAGATTAGGTAGAAAAATTTGCGTAGCAGTTTGTTGAATTAGGGTATCACTAATTCTACTTTTACTTGCGTCCTCCACACTTTGGGTAGCAAAAATTACAAAAGTATTCAACTTTCTTAATACTTTTAACCAATCTTTAATTTTTGGCGCGAATACAGGGTTGTCTATTAAAGCCCATGCTTCATCAAGAACTATCATCGTTCTTGAACCATCTAGCGAGATGTTAATACGGTGGAAAATATAAAGGAGAACCGGTGCGAGACTCACTGGATCTTTCAATAATTCTGCCATTTCAAAGCCAAAAACTCTAGCTAAGGTAAGGTCTATTTTATCCTCTTCATTATCGAAAATTTTTGCATGCGAACCTTTACCGTGCCACATGGCAATTCTACTAGCAAGAGTTCCCGGGCCGTCCATGCCAAGGAAAGGGGCAATATTACTAAGTTTTCTATCTCGGTGATCTAATTTATAGTTACCATCAACAGCCTGCGTTAAAATCTTTATATCTTCAGCATTTAATGTTTCGCCATTAGATGTTACTAATGTCTTTAACAAATCTAATAAGAAAGTCCTATTTTCACCATTATCCGGAAGTTTAAAGGGATTAAACCCACAATTAGCTCCCGGATCGATAACAGTATATATACCCCCTAAGGCTCTAATAAAAATCTCAGCTCCCCTATCTTTATCAAAGAAAAAGGTTCTGGGACGAAATTTCTGTGCCTGCGCACAAAGAAAATTCATTAATACTGTCTTACCAGCTCCTGTCGGCCCAATAATTAGGGTATGACCTACATCTCTTACATGATAGTTAAAGTAAAAAGGAGTGCCCGATGTAGTATCAAGAACTGTTACATAATCTCCCCAATGGTTACCGGATATTTTACCTAACGGATAATTATGCATAGAAGCAAAACCGGAGAGGTTAAGGGTATTAATTACTGATTTTCTTACTATATAACTTATATTACCTGGCAATTGTCCCCAATAACTCGGTTCCATATTAACTCTTTCACGTACGGGTTGCATCCCACAGTTTGAAAATTCTACGGAAGCCATTGACAAACTGTTTTCTAACGCCTTTAAATCATTATCTATACATAAAATGGAAATATGATGCTCCCCAAAACCAATCTCGCCACTCATAGCCATATCAAGAGCACGAGAAATCTCTGCAATTTGAGATACTGCCTTATCTTCAGCCTGTATCATCCTATTTTGCTGTAGTTGCATTTTATTAATAGCAATAGTACGGTTGGAAAAAACAAAACTCTGAGTCATAATGAACTCAAAAGGCATTTGCAAAAATCCGTCAAAAACCCCCGCTGATGTTGCGGGTCCATATTCTCTAACGCTTACAATACCTGCATACCTTCTCCCTCTAGGTCCCCGTGCTTCTATTGAACGAGAACCAAAAAAAAGTCGATTTGTCGGTAAATAGTTATCCAATTTATTTCGAGTAACCATCATAGGAGTATGATCCCCGCAATTTACTAGCATTCCTAAAAATTCACTAATTTCGCAAAAATTACCTTCCCGTGTTTTTTTTATCCCCAGTAACCTTGCATCATAATCCCTGAAAGTATTTAGCATCCGCGTTGTCATTTCCTGCATACTATCATGCATTTCTCGCATATCCTTCTCCCAAACGGCTTTATTGGATTTCTGCCTCATTTTGGTTAGCAAGTATTGTACTACCGCCGCCCCTTCTTTGTCAGGTTCGTATAAAATAGTAATATATAATTCGTTAAAATAAGAATCAGAATTTGAACTCTTAGCCTGCCATTCAGATTCAAGATAGCTAATAAAATCTTTAGAGGTTTTGTTTGTTGGATCAGTAGGTACTCCACTTCCAAGATGCATCACCGCTTGTTTACGTCTTACGGTATGAAAGTATAAAGTTATATTTCCTGATGCCATATTTTTAAACATAGAATTACGTATATTCTTACGAATATCTAAATCCTCATCATCAGCAGTTTCAAAAGAAAAGCCTCCTACTTTTACTACTTGGAGCAAGCCATTTGATTTTGTCAAAATCGTATTTTGATCCCAGTGGCACTTATATGGGATAAAGTGAGAAACTGGTTTTTCCCTTCTCGCTTTTGACTCTTTTGCTGCAGCAGTCTTAAACAACTTTAACATATTTTACTACCAATTATACGCTATAGGAATTGGCTCCCCAAAAAGACTTATTAGGACATTGATTACACTTGCTACTATAATTAAGATAAAGCTCCATAAAACGTGGTTCTTTAAAGCAAAGTAAATAACCTATCATATGAACAACAAGAGCAATAAAAATTATATAAATACTAGATTTTTGAATAAACATCGTAACTGAAACCATTAGGTTAAGCATTGCATACTGAATACTTACCCCAAAAATCATTGATGGTCTTGTAAGCCCTACAAATAGAGGATCAGAAACAAGTTGACCGGACATACTACCCTCCTAATCGTAATTTTAGCATTAATCTTATAAATAACTTAACATATATAGCAGTTTAATTGAACTTATCCGAACAAAGCAAACCTATAATACTGCTCGTGTAAAAAGTTTTTATAATCAGGTACTTTGTGGCATCATAAGCTCATATTAGGTATAAAAATTATTAGCTAGTTAAATTATATAATCCAAAATTCATGTTTATTTTTGCCTAACAAGGTTATATATTATAAGCTAATCAACTACTGGTTATATAATAAATATATTTTTAAACATGGAATTTGACATAGATTCAGGAATTTTTATTGGGTTTTTGGTAGCTACTATAATTCTAGGACTTGCTTCTAGTAGTGGCATTAAGAATATTAAAGAATATGCCATAGGTAATAGAAATTTTAGTACTGCCACTATTGCAGCTACTATAATTGCTACTTGGATTAGTGGAGATTTTTTCTACAACACTATTTCTAATACTTACCATAAAGGGCTTTATTCCGTATGGGTTGATATAGGTTCTCCTATCTCTCTTTTAATTTATGGTTTATTTTTTGCCCCAAGAGTTGGGGAGTTTTTAGGCAAATTATCAATAGCAGACGCTATGGGCGGTTTGTTTGGTCAAAAGGTTAGAGTAATTACTGCTATTTCCGGTTTTATAGGTACAGCAGGATTAATAGCAGTACAACTAAAATTATCGGGGTTAATTTTTGGATATTCCCTTGGTATTTCAAACATTTACGGAATAACGCTAGCAGCGGTTGTAGTGACCTTGTACTCGTCTTTAGGAGGAATAAAATCAGTTACTTTTACCGATGTACTGCAGTTTTTTACCTTTGCCGTCGTAATACCGATTATAGCATATGTTTTGCTTAACAGCATTGACACTGTCGATAGTATTACAAATACTTTAACTACTCATAAATTGTTTGATTATAAGGAGGTTTTTGGTTTTTCAAATCAGCTTTCATTTTATCAATTTTTTTTATTTTTATTCTTTATTTGTCCTGGCTTCTCACCAGCTATTTTTCAAAGAATTGCCATGGCAAAAAGTATTACCCAGGTAAAACAATCTTTCATTATTGCTGCTGTTACTTGTTTTATACTTTTATTAATACTTGATTGGATTGGAGTATTAACTTTAGCTATCGATCCTACTCTAAAGGCAAATGACGTTATTAAACATATTATTTTTACACCTACCTATATAATAGGATTTAAAGGCTTAATACTTGCAGGTTTTATGGCAACGATTATGTCAACTGTTGATTCATGGATAAATTCAGCTTCAGTTTTGATAGTGCATGATTTTTTAAAGCCCTTAAATCTAGAATTCAATAAAAGTGAATTATTTTCTGCTCGTATTGTTTCCTTGATAATTGGTGTATTTTCATTATTTCTATCATTACAGGAAGGTACATTACAGGAGATATTAATTAAAACTTATTCTTTTTATATGCCAGTAGTAACTGTTCCGTTTATTATGGCACTGTTTGGGTTCAGAAGTAGTGGGAAATCAGTTATATTAGGGATGGCAGCCGGTATTTCAACAGTTTTAGTATGGGATTATATCCTGCAAATTAAAATTGCAAATTCCATCCCTTTTGCAATGTTATCAAACTTGGTGGTGCTTATGAGTAATCATTATTTATTTAGACAGCCTGGGGGCTGGATTGGGATTAAGGATAAGAGCGGACTAATACAGGTTCGTAGAGAAAGGAGAAGAAGATTACGGCAGTTATGGTCGGATATTAAGTCCTTTAATCTG
>Ga0194130_10000774_pt1 | contig 56371 bp, 72 predicted proteins | sample TA2KigsurfametaG_FD_160084 | JGI IMG/M metagenome (GOLD analysis project Ga0194130, IMG submission 160084) | Freshwater microbial communities from Lake Tanganyika, Tanzania - TA2015050 Kigoma 12 surface | ecosystem: Environmental > Aquatic > Freshwater > Lake | place: Tanzania: Lake Tanganyika...
CGCACTGCGTCCGACCTCATCGGTCAAGGCATCTGCCGCGAACCGCATGAGTCCCGCAATTCAACTCAATAACAGGAGAACATCATGCAATTTTATGTAAACGAACGCAAGGCAGATCAGGTCTATTTCACCGCACCTACATTGGTCGCGGTGGACTACATGATCAAGAATCACCGTGTGCGAGTTGAGGGGTTTGACTATGGTCTGTTCATGGGTTGGGCATTGGCAGGAAAAGATGTTCGTGCGCGAGCATTCATTGACGGCAAACTGTTGCCCCCTTTCAGCGCACGCATTTATTCCAAACGCAGACCGGTGTGGTTGCCCAGGAGGATCACCATTCGCGAATGGAATATGGCACTCGTTGCCTCCAACCTTAAATGTTAATTATTTAAATAAGGAGGATAAACCATGAAGCGACACTTCGCCCAAACCAAAGCCCAGCGGCAAGCAGATTGGCTGGCTCGTTTCTCTGACGCAGTCATCACCCTCGATCAGCGCCATGCTGGGCGCATCGACTGGGACACCGCCAAGCACCTGTACTTCAGCGGCATGACGTTCGCGGATGCCGCCGCTCAGTACGTTCGCAACCGTTCAACTCAGGATGCACCATGAAACCACGCAACTTCGTTGCCAAACACTCCCGCTCCAGCGGGGCTGGAAGGCATACCGTCCGCACAAAGTACGTTAGACAACCTAAGCACCGTAACAAGGAGTGACAATGCATACCATCAGAGAAGAATGGCTCAATGCCGCTGTCGAGGAACTCAGACCCATTTTCGACAGCAACGGCTATCCCCTGCCCGAGCGCATCAGGGTGACCTGCGGCTTCCCCTCTAGCCGCGCCCGTGCCAACAACCGATTCATCGGTGAGCACTGGTCCCCCAAAGCATCGAGCGACAAGCACCATGAAATCCTCATCTCCCCGGTGGTCGATGACAAGGTGCAGGTCTTCGCCACACTGGTCCATGAACTCGCCCACGCCGCCACTGACGGTGACGGTCACGGCAAAAAGTTTGTCAAGTGCGTCCGCTCCCTCTGGCTCGAAGGCAAGCCTACCGCAACCGTGGCAGGTGATACCTTCAAGACGAACTTCTCCAATCTCATGGCAGGTCTCGGAGACTACCCACATGCCCGTTTAAACATCGAGGCTGTGAGGAAAAAACAAACCACTCGGATGCTCAAAGCGTTTTGCCCGTCCTGTGGCTACACCGTGCGGCTCTCGCAGTACTGGGCGAATCAAGGTCTGCCGACCTGCCCCAATGACCGCAACACCCTGTCCCTTTAATTCATCGGAGGCTAAACCATGAACTACCAACAACGTCTTGCCCTGCTCTCGCTGGTCCAACTCAACACCGTGCTGGTCCAGCACAGCCAAGTCCCGCTCGATGACAAAAAAGCCGCTCAAGCCGCCGTCAAGGCGCTGATCGATGGCGGCATCGCCAACTGGGACAACGTGCTCAATGTCCAACCCGCGCCCAACATCGTCACCGCCAAGAGCGCCATCGACAATGACCTGCGCGACAAGGTCAATGCCTCCAACACCAGCGCGATCAACGCACTACGCTCTGCGGAGAGCGCCCTGCGGGAGGTCGGCACCCTCTCTGCCTCTGTGCGGTCCATGAACAACTCCATGCAGACCGAGTTTCGCACCCTCTCCGAGTCTCTGGTCTCCCGGGTGGACTCCATCAGCAAGCCTGACCCCGCCCGGATCAGCAACGAGATCACCCAGCAGGTCTCTGCCCTGTTCGATTCTTTCCGCGAAAAAGCAACTGAGCAGCAACTCAAGACCATCGCCGCCGCCCTGCCCTCCTTCACCGTTGCCCCCGCCAAGGATGTCTTCGGTGACACCTCCTGCGTCTACTCTGGCGAGGACTTCGGCAACATGGAGGTCGCCCTCTGGAACGATCCCCATGCCCCCGCCGTGGTCGATGACTATGTCTTCAACCCCGAGCACCTGCATCAGGCGCTCATCGCAATCGATGACCCCCTCCCAGACAACACTTGGCTCGCTGGTGAGCGCGGCACAGGCAAGTCCGAGTTCGTGACTCAACTCGCAGCGCGGCTCAAGCGCCGCCTGTATCGCATCAACTTCGACGAAGCCCTTGAACGTGCCGATTTCATCGGTGGCAACAGCATCGAGTCTGGCTCGGTGGTCTGGAAGCCCGGGATCATCACTCAGGCAATCAAGCACCCCGGTGCGCTGGTCCTGCTCGATGAGATCGGCTTTGCCCGTGCTCAGTCACTCTCTGCCCTCCACGCCCTGTGCGAACGCTCCCCGCACCGTGCCATCACCATCAGCGAGACCGGAGAACGCATCCCTGTTGCTTCCCATGTCGCCTTTTTCTGCGCTGACAACAGCAACGGACACGGCGATGCCTCTGGCAACTTCGCAGGGGTGCGTGAACAAAACAGCGCGTTCATCGACCGTTTCTCCTTCACGCTGCTGTTCGACTACCTGCCCGAGAACGATGAGATCGGGCTGCTGGTCAACCGCACAGGCATCACGCTCGACGCCGCTCGGATGATCGTGCAGTTCGCCAATGTGGCGCGTGAGAAGGCACGGGCAGGGCTGCTGACTCAGCCCCCCTCGCTGCGCCAGCTTCTGGCATGGGCACGGGCGGTCAAGAAGGGTATGCCTGTACAGGCTGCTTTTCGTAATGCCATCATCAACAAGTTCCCTGCGGACTGCTCGGTGGAACTGCAAGGGGTCTACACCTCTCATATCAACGAACGCGACTTCAAACTCGCACTGACCAAGTAAGGATCACCATGATTGCACTGGAAGCAAAGCGCGGAGTCGAGGCGACTCTGGAGCGCGTCTACAAAGCCACCAGCAACAGCTTTGAAAAGCTGGTTGTCTCTTGGTCAGGCTCCACCGCCGGGATCAAGAACGAGGGGGACACAACCTACATCATGTTCCCCGGCATCGATGAGACCAAGCCCGTCTCGCAATCGATGTTCAACGAGTTCATCGGCTACGCGCTGCATGAACTCGGACACAAATGGTTCACCGAGGATGAGCCTTGGGACATAGCCCGAGAACAGCACGGCGACTATGTCGGCAAGCTGATCAACGGGCTGGAAGACCCGCGCATCGAGCAGAAGGTCATCGACTCAGGCTACGCACCCAATGCTAGGTCTCTGTTTGAGTTCCTGACCAATCAAATCCTCCGCAAAGATGGCTATGTCAAGCCTGATGACTTCAAAAACATCCCGTTCATGCTCGCCATCGAGGGTCGCCGTTTAAACGGATATGAGGTCTGCGTCCCGTCCATCATCGATGCATCACCGTACAAGGTCGAACTGCGCTGGGCACTCAAAGCAGCCAAGCAAGCAAAAAATACGCACCGCATCGCACAGATCGCCATCGAACTGTATGCACGGCTCAAGCAGACCCGTCAGCAGCAGCAGCAACCCGGGGAGTCGGGAGAGCAACCCGGGGGGTCGGATCAGCAGCCGGGTCAGCAACCGGGTCAGCCCGGGGATCAGCCGGGAGAACAGTCGGGAGAGCAGCCCGGGGATGCCTCTCAGACCGATCAGAACGGCGCAGGAGACGCGCAAACGCCCGGGGAAGGGGTAGACAAGGGTTCAGAGGAAAACGGCTCTGGCAACGGCTCTGGACACTCCGAACCCACAGGCAGGGATGTCGAGCCTGTTGCACTGATTCAAGACCGCTGCGAGGGCATCCGATCCAAGGCTGATGAGGTACGCGCAAGACCTCATCCCGGCAAGCCCATCTGGGCACGTATCGACTTCATTTGAGGAGGCTTTATGCAAATGAACAAACAACTGGGTCAGGCGCGATACGCTGATGACCTTGTCAATGTGCCGCAGGGCATGGGCATGACCCGCAACAATCTCCAGCGTCTGCTGCGCTCGCTGGACTTTGTCGGCTGGAGCAAGTCGGAAGAGTCCGGGCGATTGGACCGCCGCGCACTGACCAAGTTCGCCATCGGATCTGCCAATGTGTTCAGCCGCCGTCAGTATGTGGAGGCTGAGACCTCGGCGGTCTCGGTCCTGATCGACTGCTCTGGGTCGATGAATGACGGCACCCCCGGGTCCAACATCAGCAAGATCACGGTCGCCCAGACCATCACGGTGCATTTGTCAAATCTGCTGCACAAGGCGCGAGTGCCCTTCACCGTGACGGGGTTTCGCTCTGGCAAGAATGAGTACCTGAATGAGTACCCAGAGGGCGGCGGTCGCGTCGAGTCTCCGCAATTTATCCCGTTCAAACCGTGGAGACAGTCGCTGCTGCGATCCATCCCTGCGCTTGGCAATATCAAGCAGTGCGCCTACTCAGGCACACCAGATTACTCTGCCATTGCCAATGCCATCGACGATCTGGCGCAGCGTCCTGAACACCGCCGCATCCTGTTCATCCTGACTGATGCCAACGGTTACATGAGGTCTCATATGCAGCACCTTCAAACCTTGGCAGACAAGGTCGGGGTCACCATCGTCGCCATCGGTATCAAGTCGCCTGATGTACTCGATTGCTTCGTAGATGCGGTCAACGTGGACAAGATCGAAGACCTCGGTGCCACCGCATTCAATCAACTGCTCAAGACTGTAAGGAGGAAGGTCGCATGACGTTAGTTAACAAGGAGGGCAAGCCCGTCGAGACGGGCGCTCTGCTGCACGGGAGCCAGAGGTATGTCTACCTCGGGCATGATGGCAAGCAGATCAACATTCAATCAACCGACGGCAGGAAAATCTTTCTCTGGGTAGACCCTGCTCGGTTCAATCTCAAGTTTCAAAAGGAGGCATCATGAGAACTTTCATTCATTTCATCGCGCTGGTTTTCCTAGCGCTGCTGCTGACCATCGGCATACTCGATTGGCTCAGTGGGTGCGGGGAGTCATGGGTGCAGTCAGATGGCACCCGACTCGCGGGTGAGTGCATCGGGCGTGAGTTTGTGTTTAATCTTTTCAAGTGAGGCAATCATGGGTAACAGAGCAGTCATTACAGCAAGTCAATCTAAGACAGAGGGCATCGGCATCTATCTGCACTGGGCAGGGGACATCAACTCAGTCATTGCTTTGCTCGACGCAGCCAAGCAACTGGGCTTTCGGTGTCCCACCACAGACAATAGCTATGGCATGGCAAGGCTATGCAGCATTGCTTGCCTTATCAGCGGGGTGCGTAGCGAGACGGGGGTAGGCATCAACACCCTGCCAGGACTCGATTGCGACAATTGGGATAACGGGGTTTATGTCATCGGTCCCAACTGGAGCCTGATAGATCGATGGGGCAAGGGTAGTGTTCCTCTGACCCCGGAGAGCATAGAAGCAGCGCGTAAGAGCAAAACCTATCAACAAGTGATGGGCATCCTGACCCGTGAACTCGATGCCATTGTGGAGTAACCATGATCATTAATTTGAGCAACAACTACAAACTCCATATTGCTGTCACCCCCACTACGGGAGATCAATACCACCTCAAGATCGAGTCCCAGTGGCTCGGCGCGAAAGACCCGCAAGGGTTGCAGCGGGTATGGTCGGCAACCATGTCCAAGAAAAACCTGCTGGATCTGACCGAAACCATTCTCAAAGCAACGAAATGATACTAGTCGAAGACTGGAGCGAGGAGTTCCGTCATCAGTGCGAAGTCCGGATGGTCATACGCTGGCGCATGGAGGATCGAGACCGTGCGCTGCGTTACCTTGAGGGCGTCAAGCAAAAACGTGGTGATGACAAACTGGAGCGCGATGTGCGCGAGCAATGGAAGATGGGCAACCGAGGAAAGGAGAACGAATGGAAGTCCGAATCAGAAAAAGACAACGAGTCCTCTGGAAGGGAATGATCGGGACCGTGCTTTCCTCCGGGCGGTCGGAGTATCTGGTCGCCTTCAAGCTGGTCTGTCAGTATGTACCCAAGAACCAGTGCGAGCTTGTTTACGGCAAATGAAACAACCCCGGCAGGGCAACCTGACCGGGGTATTTTTTTGTCCATCTGAAGTGCATCTCTACCGCAATTGCGTCTGAAGTCACCGCAGTTGCGGTCAGCGTTTAAACGCTCCCTCAAAAGGCATCGACTTGTTCGTTGTAGGTGCCGGTGACCTTGTCGTAGTTGAGCAAAACCTCTCCCTGCGTACCCACCCAGCGGTATCTAGATTTCCAGACCGCTATCTCGACCCCGGTCTGCGCCCTGTGGACCGTCAGACCGCAATCGGCTTTTGCCCACCATGCCATCGATCCTGATATAGCCATGCCATCAGGACGGGGCAGATCGTTGCCAGATCGCTGGACTTTGGAGGGGTGAGCCACGAACCAGACATGAACCCCGAACGCCTTGGCGAAGGCTTGGACACGGGTCAGCATATCGCTGATTGCCCCGGTCTCTGAATCCCCCCGGTTCTTCATGTCGATGTAGTTATAGGGATCAATGACCATGCCCCTGATCCCCAGCCTTGCCACCGCCGCCTGTGCCCTGCTGAGAATGGAATCAATCGTGGCGGGTTCGACCGTCTCGGAGTCCATGAACAGGAAGTGATCGGTGACCCATTTAAACGATGACTCCCTCTCCTCGTCGTTCATCCGGTGGGTGCCCTCGAAGAATCTTTTCTCGGCATAAATCTCCATGAACCTCGTGATATGCACCTCGGGTTGATTCTCAAAAGAACAGACCGCAAACTTCCATTGGTGCTGTTTTGCAAGGTTGACCATCAACTGATCTACGAAGTTACTCTTGCCGTTGGAGGGGTATCCTGTGACTACGGTCAACTGCCCCGGAGCCACGGTGTAAATCTGGTCAAGGGATGTGTAGCCGGTTGAGACTCCCTTGCCTGTACCTTTGCTCCACAAGTCCTGCACCCTGTCCACGAACTTGGTGGCAGAGCTTAAACCCTCAACGGGGTAAGGCTCGGCGGCATCAATGATGGAGCGGACCTTCTCCACGCCATCAGCTATCAGCACCTCGTTTAAATCCTTTTTGTCGAACTTGGTAAGACGGCACTTGTGTTTGCCGATTCGCCTTGCCAACTCTTCTGCCAGAGCTTGACCGGGTCCATCGTTGTCTGTGGCGATGACGATGTAGGGAGCTTTGGAGAGGGTCTCATGGGCATTCCAGACGAAGGAAAACTTCTTGTCCTCACTAGCAGTCACTTTGCCATTGACCACCTTCATGGGCGCACCAGAGGGAACCGAGACCACATTCTCAATCCCGCACTCGATGCCTGTGAGGGCATCGATCTCACCCTCAACAATGATGATGGGCTTGGCGGGGTCTACCTGATCAATGCCGAAGAAGTCATGGGCACCACCTGCGTCCTGCGTGAAGTCCTTGTCCTCGATGCAGCGGTACTTGGCGGCGGTCAGTGCCCCGCTGCGGTAGTAGGGAAAGCCAATAGCCGGGGCGCTCTTGCCAAGCCGTTGAAACCATTTATCTGCTGAGAAGAGCTTCATCTTGTCAGCGGTCTCCTTGCTGATGCCCCGCTTGATTAAGAACTCGTAGTGAGGCTGTTGCAGTGATGACTGCGTGATGGTGGGTTGAGGGACTGCCGACAATTTTCTCTCCATGCGTTTAAACGGAACGCTGCCACTGACTCCGCAATGATGGCAGTGGTACACCCACGCATCATCCCTGCGGGTGACGACCAGTTCTTTGAGATTGGATTTCCTGCGTTGCGGTGAGCAACTGGGACAAGCTACACGCTGCGTATCGTCAACGTGCAAAGCAGATACGAATGATTGAACCTCGTTCAACACTGGTTAGCCTCCGGTGTATTTACTTCTTGTTGTCGCTCTTGTTCTTCGACCGCGAGCGCAACCTCAGATTGCCTGTGGTGGTCTTACCGCCCCTCCTGATGGGCTTGATGTGATTGATATCCTTCCCTGTTCTGTCAATGCCGCTCTTATCGTACAAACGCCGAGCCTTCTGTCTTTCCAAGAAGCCCTCGACATCCCCTCTCTTCTTTTGAAGCTGGTACTCGCGCTTGTAATTTCTCTGCATGATGACCCACTATAACAACTCCATGTAGTCTTGTAACCCCTCATTACCCTGTCTCTTTTTTTTGCTTTCTGGTGAATGTTTGAGCAAAGCACAGCCTTACCGTGGTCATTACCAAAGTTCGCTTTGCGCTTCGTGCTTACCGGAGCCATGCCGTCGCACCGCACTACCTCAGACTTTTTTCAACCACCCGGCTCTAAGGATTCGCCCACCGCCCCCGCTCTGGCTCGCTCGTGTAACGGGGTCTTTAAGATGCCACCACCGACGCACCGCATGGCACCCGAGTTGCTGTGTGGAAAACAAAAAGCCGTTAAGTCTGACCCCGGTGGAAACGCAGTTCTTTTTTGGGGAACTGGGCACCCCATTCGGGGTCGGAGTCAGGCTTAACGGCTTCTTGCATCGGTTTCCACGCCTAGCAACGGAGCCAATCCTACAGCAAGAAAAAAAACCTTGTCAAGTGCAAAAAAAGGGGGTGGAGCAAACCACCCCCGCAATGGGCAACTGCACCAGAGACATCTCTGGGCAAGATCATTCTCGCCCCCGCCCAACGGGCGTCAAGAGAACAAACACAGAACGCTTGACAAAACAATCTGGGTTGATCAAAATCCAAGCACTCGTTCTTGATTAGCCTCCGGAAGAGACCGCACCTATCGCTTTCGGTGCGGGGCAGATGGACCCTTACCCGGGTCCATTTGTTTTTCTACGACTTCCGAATGAACCGCCGCGTGATCTGCGGGTCAGCGTTTAAACACCGACTCAAGCTCTTCGACCCGGATCTCACACCTCGGGTTCTCTTTATCCAATCCCCAGTAGATGTGCTTCTCCTTGACCTGCCTGTCGTTCTCGTAGGCAACCCCCTGAAGTAAATCAAGGATCAGGCTCTCGTCCAGATCAGGACGGCGGCTGGCATACCAGATACGGATATGCACCACCACATCCCCCTCCAGCAACTTGGATGCAGGCTTTGCTTGCAGTTTAAACGCAGAGACATAGGACAAAGCCTTCGATGATTTGATCAGTCTGGGTGCGCCTCCGATCAAGACCATCTTCCTGCTGTTTGCCTTGGAGGCTGGCTCCCCCAAGATTTTGAACACAAGTGCTTGCGGTGCGTTCGTGTTAGTGCTAACATGGCTCATCATCGTTCTTTCACTCTATGGAGGCTACCATTGAAGATCACAAACAAGCATAGCGTTCCCGAAACGCTTGTCGCTCTTGCAACCCGAGATTACTACAGCAAGGGCAGGGCTGACTACAGCGTCACAGAAATCATTTCCCCTCCTCGCATCCAGCGTCTGCGCCGCCAGCACGCGGAGCAGATGGAGCAGGATGTTGCCGATATGCTCTGGCAGCTTCTGGGGTCTGCGCTTCATGTCGTGGCAGAGAGGGGGGTCGCCCCGGGTTATGTTACTGAGGAGCGCATCACCACCGAGATTGACGGGGTCAAGCTCTCCGGAGCCATCGACATCCAGAAGATCGATCCGGACGGGGTCACCATCACCGACTACAAGTTCACCTCTGCATGGGCGCTGCGGCAGGACAAGCCCGAATGGGAAGCCCAGCAGAACATCTACGCATGGCTGGTGGAGCGGGAGAAGAAGCAAAAGGTCAAGGGGGTGAAGATATGCGCCCTCATACGCGATTGGAGCCGCCGTGAGGCGTCTGTCAAGCCTGACTACCCCCAAGCCCCCATCCAAGTCATTGACCTGCCCCTGTGGGCTATGGACAAGACCGAGCAGTATGTCAGGCAAAGGATCGAGTCTCATCGCGTGAGCAAGGTCCAAGCGGATTGGGGCGATGAACTACCGCCCTGCACAGACGATGAGCGGTGGGTGCGCGAGACGATTTATGCCGTCAAGCGCGAGGGCAGGAAGACCGCCATTCGAGTTTTCGACAACGAACAGCAAGCCAAGGAGTTGGCAGAGAAAGAGAAGGGCTATGTTGAAGTACGCCCGGGAGAAGCCATCCGCTGCACTGGCAACTTCTGCGGTGTGGCTCAGTGGTGCAGTCAATTTAAAGGAGAACAGGCATGAATGTCTATCAGAAACTCAATGAAGCGCGTGATCTATTTCACCAAGCGCCACTAAAGAAGAGCGGACACAACAAGTTCGCTGGTTACTCGTACTTCGAATTGGGAGACTTCGTTGTCCCTGCGCTTGAGATTTTCAAGCAGGTAGGGTTGACCTCGGTCATTTCGTTCAGACACGATGAGGCGACGATGACTATCGTCAACAACGACAAGCCCGATGAGGTCGTCATTATCTCTACCCCGATGAGCGAGGCATCACTCAAGGGTTGCCATCCGGTGCAGAACCTCGGTGCTGTGCAGACCTACCTGCGCCGCTACCTGTGGGTCGCTGCGATGGAGATCGTGGAGCATGACGCACTCGACTCAACCACCGGAGACAAGACCAAGGAAGTGCCACAGCCCAAGAAGATCATCGCTGGCAGGTATGAAGAACAAAACCCGAAGGATGAACTTTTCGCGCAGTCCATGATCACTTGGGGAAGCTCTTGTACCTCTCTGACTGAACTGACTGATCTGTGGAAGACCAACCAACAGCAAATCGATGAACTGAAGAAGAACAGCAAAGAACTGTTCAAGCGTGTCCAAGAGCATTTCGCTCAACTCAAGTCAAATTTCCAAGAGGAATAAATGGAATACACAAATAGCGGAACTCTGTTCCACAACTCGGTCAAGAAGAACCCCAAGGCTCCGGACTATTCCGGTGAAGCCACACTGGACCTAGCCAAGCTGGGCATTGGACAAGGCATTCACAAGATTCGCGTAGCGGGTTGGAAAAAGACCTCGTCCAAAGGAACCACCTTCCTTTCGTTCCAGTTCAGCGCCAAGCAGGACCAACAACCTGCTCGCAAGCAAGAATCCTTTGGTGAAGACGATCCCTTTTAATGGAGATGAACATGAAGAAAATTAACAAAATTGGGCTTCTGCGTAACAACCCTTCCATGACCTTTGAGGAATGGAACAAGAAGACCGGGGGGTCCAAGAACCTTTACCGTGTCTACAAGGCAACCTTGAAGAGGGCTAAACCTGCGGTCAAGAAGGTCAGGCAAGTCAAGAAAGAAACGATGGTCATTCCATCTTTACCAGATCCAAAGCTGCGTGATGAGATTGCCGATCTGAGGCACCAGATTGTGGGGTTCAGGGCGGTCATCTCCTACCTTGAGAACCAACTGGGATTGAGGAACTCGCAGTGAGTGCCCTGCAATTTGAAGCAGTCAAGGTCGCTCTCAAGCAGGATGCGACCGGCTACATCATGACCGTCAAGATTCATCCGGATGAGATTCCGGAGGAACTCTTGCGGGACTTTGTAGGCTCAAGGTACGGCGTAGCTATGGTGCGTATAAATGACGACGAGTCGCCCATGCTGGTCAAGAACCGAGTGCAGAAGGCAGGGATGCTGTGTCGGCACAACTGGTTCCACAAGTTTTTGCAAGAGAACTACAACCTCGGCAGAGCCAATGAGGCTATTGCCACCCGATTTATCCATGACATCTGCGGTATCAAGTCACGCACGGAGTTAAACGGCAATGCCGAGGCTCAGGCTGTGTTCGACAAGATATGTCAGCAATACGAAGAATGGAGCGCACGGAATGACCCGTTTTAAAACTGTCGTTCCTCTGATGATTTATGTCTACCCGACCGAGGCAGAAAAGCTCAAGAAATTTGCCAAGAGAGCCAAGAAGACCGTCTCTCAGGTCGCCCGGGAAGGCATAGCCATGCGGATGAACAAGAAAGATCCCTACAACACGGGATTCGATGAAGGATTGAGGACCGCCATGAATGTGGCAGTCAAGACGGAGGGGGCGCAGATGCGCTTTCCTTCCGGTAAATCTTTTGGGCAACTGGTGTGGGATGAGATCGAGAAGTTTAAACGCGAGATGCCAGATGATCCATCTGAGGTAGAAGCTCAACCGGAGGCTGAAGATGACCGCCAACAATGAGCAGGTAGGTGGCACTCATTACAAGAGCAAAACCATTCAGCCTTGGGACTACATTGCAGCCAACAACATTGGTTACTTTGAAGGCAACATCATCAAGTATGTATCAAGGTGGCAGGAGAAGGGGGGTGTCAACGACCTGCAAAAGGCGTTGCACTACCTTCAAAAGCTCATTGAATTAAACGGGGATGACAAGAGATGACATTACCCTTGCATACATCTTTGTTGCCGTGGAGATCACAGCTAAATGACCATTAAGGACATTCTGGAGGCATATGGAAAGCATCTGGAGCAGACCATCACCCATGCTCGGGGGATGATTGCCATCCGCAATCTTTCCTCCCTGTATGGATGCACCGTCCGCAATGTGTCCAAACAGATCGAAAGGCACATCCAGACCCGCAAGGCATCCCCGGGAACCATCAACCGAGAGCTGACCGTGCTCCAAGCAGCCCTGAGATGGGCGTTTAAACGGGGTGATATTGACTTCCTGCCCGCCATCCCCCGGCTACCCTCCCCCCCTCCCCGGTCCCGGTTCCTGACCGAGGCGCAGGTCTCAATCCTGCTGGAGGCGGCAAAGCCCCACCCCCATGTTCACACCTTCATCCGGATCGCCCTGATGACCGGACAAAGGAAGGAAGCCATCCTGTCCCTGACTTGGGATCAGGTGGACTTTGAGTCTGGGCTGGTGGACTTCAACGACCGCTCAGGAGCGTTTTTCCACCGCAGAAAGGGTCGAGGTATCGTCCCCATGTCAGATGCGCTCAGAAGCCTTTTAAAGGGCTTACAGGGGGATCATATGAATGTGATCCACCACAACGGTAAGCGGGTCAGGGATTTCAGGGTTATCTGGTCCAAGCTGATGAAGCAGACGGGACTGAACATCACCCCCCATGTGCTTCGGCATACCGTTGCCACCCAGCTTGCCCAGAAGAATGTGCCTATGCCCCAGATTTCCCGGCTCTTGGGGCACAGAAGCACCGTCATCACCGAGCGGGTCTATGCCAAGTTTTCACCAGAGTTCTGCCGGACGGCAGTCTCTTACCTTAATGTTTAAACAATGAGCTTTGATGAAGACTTCAACCGAGGGGTTTCTGCCGAGAACAAGGTTCTCCAAATCCTACGCAGGAAGTACCCCAGTGCCACCCTCGTCAACGGGTACTCGGGGTATGACATCTGGGTGCCAGAAAAGCAGTACGGGGTTGAGGTCAAGTTCGACCCCAAGTCCAAGGAGACCGGCAATGTGGTGATAGAGATCGAGATGTCTGGCAAGCCCTCGGCTTTGTTTACAACCGAGGCGGCTTGGTGGGTGTTCTATGATGGCTCCTCCTACGCTTGGATCAAGCCCCGGGATATTTTCTGGTGCATCATCTACAACAAGCTGTTTTGGGTAGAGTTCACAGGCTCTGGGGACAAGAACCCCAAGAAAGCCTTTTTGCTCGACAAAAGATTACTCTTCACATACGCAAAGACGCATGGTGAGATGGAGGACATTTTTTGAATAAACGACAACGCTGGTTCCAAACCCTGCAAGAACTTGGGTGCATTGTTTGTTTAAACGAGATGAACATCCGCAGCGAACCAGACATTCACCACATCCACAGGAACGGCAGAAGGGTCGATGATTTCCATACCATCCCCCTTTGTCCTTCCCACCACAGGCTGGGCATCAAGAACCAGATCGCCGTTTCCCGCCACCCTTGGAAGGCAGAGTTTGAGAGACGCTATGGAACAGAATGGGAACTCTACGAGCAAACCAAGCAAAGGGTGGAAGTATTGCTTCAAATGCAATCGATCCTACCCGCCCGAGATGATGAAGCCTAAGTACGACACGAGAGGAAGAAAGATCGGCGCTCAGTGCATCAATTGCCATGCACGCCAATCTGTCTCTCTCATGCGGAAGGTTTAAAACCTCACTGTCTGGCTTCGCCGTAAAGCTGGTTCAGGGATGTCATCAGGTTCAGCATGGCATCGTCAATGTTTCGGATGCTGTCGCGTTCAGCCCCAGATTCCTGCAAGGCTTTTTTGACCTGACGCAGCTTGCTGATCTTGCTGTAGATTTTGTCCCCAACCTGATACATCGAAGCCTCTGGGTTCTGGTTGATGTACTCAGAGATGTCCTCACCCTTGAGCATTCTTCCTTCAATCTCTGCCTGATGCTCGTTGAGACGCTTGATGTTCTCATAAAAGCGGGTGGTCTGTGCAGCCTTCTGCTGGACATTTCCAATCAACCTGCCAGCAATCGGGATGTTGTATGTAGCAAGCTCTTCCCCGGTTGCAGCAGCCTCAACGCCCCGAGCAATCTTCATGGCTTCACGACCAACACCACCAAAGACTTCGCCAATCAGATATTCAATCTGGTCGGGGGTAGGACTGATCACACCCTTCTTGAATTCACTGCCACCACTCAATAGGTTGATGGCATAAGCCAAGCCCTGCGTTACAGCAAATGAATTCTGAGAACCTCTGGTATATCCCGGGGTGGGACTCATGCTGTTAATGTCCTCACGAGCAATCGGCTTGCCAGTGAAGTCCTTGTTCTCAGCCAGCGCCACAATCGGATCGAGCACGGTCGGAGTCAGCGTTTGAACGAAGGTTGCGCTACCGAGTGGGTTGAATCCATCGATGATCATCTGAGCCGTATTGACAACAGCTTTGCCAATGTTCTTGTCATCAGACATAGCAAACTCCATCACCCTACGACCAAAACCGGGGATGATGTTGTAGCCAAGAGGCATAGGGATTGCCAGATATTTGCCATCGCCCGTGGGGATGACAAAGGACTTGTCCTTGATGAAGTCAGGAACCTCATCCTCATCCAATCCAGCCATCGCCAGCAAGACCGCCTGAATGACACCCAGAGACAGTCCACCCATGACAATCCGTTTGCCAACGGTGGACAGTTTGCCATCGGATGTCAGCAAGGTCTGAGCGATACGAGCCGTGCCCTGTACAGAAGCATTGAAGAAGGCAAACAGGGTCTGGAAGTTACGCGATACAGCACCCGTCCGGTTGAAGTTGACAGTAATGTTCTTGGCAAGGCTTGCAGCCCTCTCCTTGGAGATGCCTTGATCCATTGCATTCTTGTACACAGAAACACGAACGGCGTTCTCAATGGCATCGTTGAAATCAGACAGCCAATCGAGCAACGCTTTGCCAGCCTTTTTGGGACCACCCTTACCAAAGTTCTGAATGTCTTTTTGCAACTGTTGAGCACGATCTTCTGCATTCTCAAACATATCCCGGTAGCCAGTCTTGCCACCTTGTAGCTCAAAATCCTCAAAGATTTCAGCCCACTTGGAATCTGCATCCAGACCATTGCGCTTGCGGCGCAGATCACGATACACAGCCTTGATGGCGGTAAAGGCATCAGCGATAACCTTGCGCTCATTGCCCTTCAGGGGGGTGTTCTGCAAGTTCAATGCAGCGCCACCAATGTCTCGCATCAGGTTGTAGATACCGAACGCTGGGTTGTACTGCGTGTTGACAGAGGCAAAGAACCGAGTGCCTTTGCCAACGCCCTCGATGGTCTTGCGGTAGTAATCACCAGCAGTGCCCATCATGCGAATTGCCTCACCCTGCTGTTGGGCATCCAGATTCTTCAAGGTCGAGACCATCCTCATGGCTCTCTCATCGTTGAGATTAAAGCCAATGATCCGGTCCTCGCCGTTTATACGGGTAATGAAGATGTTGCCAGCGTTCTTCCACATCGGAGAAACCTGCTGGGTCACCAAGCCCGTCTTCTTGTCTATGACCTTGCGGGTAGGACGAGAGACCAAGTTCTCAACCATGTCCGGATCAATGCCAAGATCAATCAACTCTCTGGTCAGCACAGTCTTGTTAGTCTTCTCTGGATTGATGACAGCCCAGAAACCCTTGTTTGGGTTTTGCAAGACCAATCCGTATAGAGCATTGCCAACACGGTTCTTTTCACCGCGAACAATGGTTCTTTCCCGTTGCATGGCGATGTTAGACAGAACATCCACCACCTTCTTGGAAGAACCCATACGCTGCCCCACGGTCCTGCCACGAATGTTGTAGCCACGACCAATGCTGATGGGGCTTCCTTCTGTTTCCTCGCGGAACAAAGGGACATAGTGCTTGTATGTCTTTTCCCATGTATCGATGGTCTCTGGCTTCTCCAGCCCATAGTCAACCATCAAATCACGGGTCTTCTTGGTGATGTCATCAACCTCTTTAGCCAGCCTCTCCAGAGCAGCCTTTCTGGGCGCAGGCAAGGACTTCATGTAGTCATCTGCTTGCTGATCGGTCATGCCTGCATTGGCGGCAGGATCAGGATTGATGGAGCGGATGTAGTCATTCGCCTCTTTGGCATGACGAGCCAAAAGGTATTGATCCATCTCATCCAAAGAGACCTGAGCAGAATCCATCTTCCGGAGCAAAGGCTGAAGCTCTACATCCGTAAATTGCTTGACCCGGGCAGCGGATCTGCCGTGGAACAACTCTTCCTTGAGGTAAGCATTCCAACGATCAGAGATGTCCCTGCCAGTCTGTCGAATGCCCTCAATAACCCGCTTGAGATCGATCTGCTTGTCTTGCAACAGGTAGATCAGGTTGTCTCGGGTGGCAGTCGGCTCCACATCAAACGCACCTTGAGGGATGTTTTGTGCCGACTCAATGTCCACAGGCTGGACCGTCCGCAGAGAATACTGAGGTTTCTTCAGGGTCAACTTACCACGAGGCTCCCGAGGCGTTTCAACGGTTTGCGCCGCTGATTCCAAGATATTGCTCGGCGTGTAAACGCGCTTTGTTTGCACGGGAACTGGCTTACGACCAACCCGCTCACCTTCAGCAATCACCTCAATACCACGCAAGGGGGTCAAGAACTCTGCCACCTTCGGAGCACGACCCACCCACACAGGATTGCCGTAGCGGCGGCTGGGGTTCTCCTGTGTGTACATCGTAACGATGGACATCTCATCCTTGCCGGGGGATACCACAAGGGAGTTCTTGCCGTCATACAGGATGAACTTGTTGCCATCCTTGTAGATGGCGTTGTAGTTCTGTGCAGTGCGCTGGGCAGTCCGGGCAATCTTTTCCAGCAGTTCTTCTGCACCTCCGGGCATCCTCTTGGGATCATTGAGCACCCGATTGAGAATGTGGTTGGCTCCAAAAGAGACAGGCTTTGAGAGCTTCTCATTGTCCCGCTCTGGTATGAGATCGTTGTGCATACCGATCAGCATACGGATGGGCTTGCCGTTTACACGCTCTGGCATGACGCCCATGCTGCCATCAGGATTGCCACCCTCGGTCGGAACGATGGGCGAATCAGGATCGAGGTTCTTCAGAGAGACGGCATAGCGGATGTCGTTGTTGTCACGGGCGAATGTGCCGATGTTCCCGATGGCAGACTTGACTTGATTGGGTTCGTATACAGCAAGATTCTTCAGCCCACCTTCCATCACATAGAAGCCATCGTGCCCGAGAGATTTGATGGCATCCTGAACTCGCTCTGCTTCAATGGTTTTCCAACTACCGGACTCAAGAAATTCTGCATTCCTGTCGCCATACTTTTGCTCTGTCGGCTTTAGAAAGCGGTTGTATTTTGGCTCGTTGAGTTTTTGAACCAGCGCCTGAATTTGTTCAGCGTCCTCAAAATCAAACGGGTTCTCAGCGCGGACAAACACCGGCATGATGTTTTGACCCGTCTCCATGTAGGGCTGCATGAACTGTGCGATTTGTGGGTCGATGCCGTATCGATTCATGTTCCCACCAGTCATTGCAGTCTGGTAGGCGAACTTGGCATCGGCTGGAGTGATTAGACCGTTCTGCCTTGCAAGACGCAGTGCGCTCTTGATGACCTTGTCTTTGTCTTGATCTGGCAGTTCGTTGAAACGCTCGCGGACGATGTAGTCCATCGACATATCAGCGAAGCCTTCAGCAAAGCGAGGGCGATCAGTCACAAAGATGGCATTGGCTTGCTTCGGACGGAACTCGGTGATGTCACGGGCAGTGCCGTGGTACATGACCTTGGGCTTGCCTTCATCATCTACTATCGTGGATTTGCCGAACCACTTTTTAAACTCAGGGGCTTGGGTCTGACGCAGAGCGTACCGAATATCAGGGCTTGTGACATCAAAGGTGCCAATGTTGCCGATAGCAGATTTAATCTGCTCTGGTTCAAATGCAACCCAATCCCTACCATCTTTCATCCCATCGTAACCACCCGCTTTAATTACACGAGTCATTGCGGCAGTTGGGAAGTCTATGTTTGGAAACCTTCCTTCTTTAAAAACATCAACTTTTTCTTGAATCCAATCATCTCCAAGCCTAGGATTGTCGGCGCGAAGTTCTTTTTCAAACTCCTTTGCCATTACTGAGTTATGCGGATTTTTCCCATATATATATGGTTTTTTTATGCTTAGGTAAACAGGGATAATCTGAGACCCTTCTTCTTCCCCGGCATATATATTGGCATCCTCAATATCGTGTGTAAAGTAATAGCCATCAGGGTTGCCGACCCTATTTACCTTTTTTGATGGTTTGAATATATTACCTTCAAAATTTTTTGTTGCGTGATAAACAACTTGCGGTTTACTATCTTCATCAACAACCTTGCTATCACCAAACCAGCGTTTAAATTCAGGGGTGTCGGTTTGACGCAGAGCGTACCGACGATCACCGATCTGGACCGATTCCTCTACCGGCTTTTGACGAATCTGATCCCGAGTGCCACGGTACTCCACAGGCACATCATTGTTGAGGACCACCATCATGCCCATGCTGGGCACTGCGTATCCGTCATAGCCAGCATCGACAACACCGGACTCAAAGTTGTTGGGGTCGCCCATTGCCTCCCGGTTGATCCTGCTCATCTCAGGACCGGGTCCAAGCATATTGTTTAAACGCTGGATGTAGACATGACCGCCCAGCCCTGCCTCGGGGATAGGCATAACCCCGTTCTCGCGGGGGATGTAGAAATAGACTCTGTTTTTGATCCGAGGATCGGCGTATTGCAGACGCTTGGCTTCTGCCCCTCGGATGCCTGAGCCGTACCTTCTGCCAAACAGGGTGGGGATATCTGCGGTGTTGCTGTAATGCACACCGTCAAAGGTCATTGCTCCCGGCTGTCGTTCTCCGAGACTGATTCCATCGCCTTCAGTGCTGGGTCGAACGACAGGCTCTGTAGATTTAAGGGAGAACTTTGGGTCTCGTCCGGTATCAGCGACTGCATCTCTTGCTCGCTCGGTGAAGGACTCACGGATATTGTCAAGCCTTCCTTGTAGATCGGGTCGCTGGGGTCCGCGAGAGTAAATCCCTTGGACAATACCAGTTCCAACAGGGTCTGATTTCCAGTCATGGTATGGGTACTCCGATTCTGCGCCAAAGCCTGTGACTTCTTCTAGCTTGGCTATGTTTTCGATCTGTGGGCGAAGTTCACTCAATCCATTGACGAACTCAGTATCGCTGGTCAGGAAAGGTTGCCCATCCTCCCCACGGAAGTTGATCAATACGATCTCGTTGCCGCGCACTCGCGTGAAGCCAGCATCAGCGCCAAACTTCCCATTCAGGAGATTGAGTATCTTTCTTTGCTGCGCTGGTGTCAAAGCCTTGGTGTCAAAACGCAACCTGAACCCAAGCTGCCCCGTATCCACCAAAGCAGGATCAGCCCGGAAGAACGGTGTTGCATCTTGTTTAAACACATACGACATGGCGTTTGCCAAGTCCAACGCTTCTTTCTTGAGCAAGTCCGGATCAGGATTGACAAGCTGAACAATCAAGTTGGGGTTGACTTTGGATTGATAAGCGCCCGATCCGACGGTCACCCGTACCTTGCTGGTAAGGTTCAGAGCCTCTGCAATGTTGGGGATGAAGTTCTGCTTGGCGATGGTCTTGGTCAGCTTGTCCTTGGCATCAAACTCAATCTCTTCCACCTGAGACATCTCAGACTGGACAGAAGGGATGACTTCCCCGGTGATGGTTTGAACACGATTGCGGATGCTCGATGAAAGCTCCTTCATCGCATTGGTTACCGGCAAAGCAGAAACCTTTGCCTTCATCAGATGGGAGTAGTCAGCAGCAGCACGCTCAAAAGCAAACTGTCTCAACTCCAGATCATTGAGATCCTTTTTCCAGCCTTTCTTACGATACTCCTCAAAGATCGTCTTGGCTTTTTGCGTGACCCACGATGCAGCCTGAACCTGTCTGGCTGGAACATTGAGTTTGGAGGCAAGCAGACGCACCATGTTCTCTGCCAGTTCATACTGGGCATCGGTAGGAGCGTCTTTGTCAAACAGCATACGGGTCATGTGCAGGTCAATCGTGGACCTGCCTGAGTCCTTGCCGTCCATAGCCTCCATCAGACTGGTGTAAAAAGTATTAGTCTTGCGACCATCCCAATCTTCACCAAAGTTCAACAGAGCCTCAATCTTCTTGTTCTCGTTTTCGGTTCCGACCTTGATGGGCTTGCCCTGTGCAAACTGGGTCCATGCCTTGGTTGTCTTAGTGAAGTTAGCAGCCACCTCGGTCTTGGCAGAGGTGATCGCAATGATCTGGAAGAATTTCTCTGCCAGTATGGGGTCACCATTGAATGCGTCAAGCACTGCCTTGGCAGACTGCTCGTACCATTTCCTGCCCTTTAGACCTTGGGCGGTGTAACTCTGGAGCTTCTCGACTGCCTGACGGACATTATCTAGCGTCTCACCCGACTTCATGCCGACGATCCTGTCCCCAATCTTTTTGATCAGGGCTTCAAGTTCGTCTTCTTGAAACTTTGCTTTCTCTACCGTTAACGGAGTCAGGTCGGAAGTCTTTTCAAACTTCTTGCTTTTCCGGGCGTATTTAGGCAACTGACCTTCCGGAGTGCCGATCTGGCTAATCAATGCGTCACGCTGGCTTTGCAGTTGTGCAATCTCAGCCATCAAACGCCGGTCTTCAGCCACCTGTTCCAATGTGAACTCGGGGGCGCTTTCCATAGCCCTAATTCGAGATTTGATCTCTGCTTCTAAACGGTCTACATCGTTCCAGCGCGGGTCGCGTTCTGCCTCTCGGCGAGCCGGTTCTGGACGCGCTTCGCCGCCCGGACGGATCGTTGTGCGACCCACCGTAGCGGGTTTTAAGCCACCAGCCTCAACGGTCTGAAAGACATCCTCTGCGGTTTGGAATCCAAGTCCCCTCATGCCGTTGCCAAAGGCTTGCATGAATTGCTTGATCTTGTTGAACAACGCCCCAATCAGACCGGCAGGAGCCTTGGTCTGGTCAAAATCAGAGAAGGCATCCGAGATGGCTTCCTCAAGCATTTCGTCTTGAGTCAGACCCATGCCCTTGTAGCGATTGGCAATGTCGTACTTGCTCATCCATTCAGAGCGAGCACGATCCTCAAGAGTCTTCCATTGCTGCGGTGTAAACGCTCCAAGCTCCTTCAGGGCATGGATACCCTCATGCCGCAAAGTACGCATGGGGTTGTCTGCATCCATCGCAATAGCGATAAGTCTTTGCAGGTAGTAGCCATCTGCGCTCTTGCCATCTTTGGTTTTGATGGTACGCATGATGTTTAAACGCAGATCCTTGAGACCCAGCCTGTCCATCAGGGGGCGCAGCTTCTTCTCCAGTTCTGCCGCAGCCTTCTGGAACTCTGGTGTAAACACACCGGCTGCTGCCAGACGAGCCTCTGCCTCTGCCCGGGTTCCGGTGATCTCCACACCAAAGCCAGCCGGTTCTTCACCCCTGCGGCGACGAAGCTCTGCCTCTGCCATCTTGCCCAGCCGCTTGGGCATCAGCCCTTTTTGGGACGGAGCCAGCTTGACAATGTTTTGCAGCGTTTCATCAGGAAGACGGGCAATTGCAGCTTCCTCTGCCGCCTGCTGATTGGGAAAGGTGGCGACTGGCTGGTTCTGTTCAAACAGGGTAAAGCCCGTGCGGGTGACCGGCTTTTGTCCTTTGGCAGCAATTTCCAAAGGAGCGGTGTAGGACTGCACCTTCGCCTTGAGGGCATCAATCTCATTCTGAAGACGCTTGTTCTGAGCTGCTACACCAGCGGCTATCTTTTTGTACTCAAGCGTATTGGCTTTGCCATCGGCTTCCATGCTTTCGAGCTTGCGCTGGCTTTTTTGCATGAGTTCATTCTTCTTGGCAATCTCACCCAGATAGCCGTTGGCTTTCTGCGCCCTGAGTTGCTGAAGACGATCTGCCTTGGCATCAGCCTCCTCTTGGGTAGCTGCGGTCTGGAGGACGGCATCTGGGCTGCGGATTTCAAATCCAGCAGGAGCCACCCCCTCCTTGAAGGTTCCTTGCCTGATGTCCGGACCGCCCGGGAGTTGGGTGGCTTTGCCCGGAAGGGCAATGTCCTGATGGGTGCGCTCCCTGACCTCCAAACCAAGCCTCTGTGCGGCTTTTTCAGCCGCCTCACGGCTCGTATAGCGTCTGGCAGGGGGTGAGGTAGGGTCACCCGGAATTACAAGCTCATAGACCGTTCTATTGACCGTGGTGTAGTCCCCGGAACGGATGGCGGTCTGGAGGAGAGACTCCGCATCCCGGTCAGTCTCAAGCCCTGTGTACTGCTTGATGGATTCAATAGCCTGATCCCGAGACATCATGTTGTTCTTGGGAATCTCAGATGCCAAGCCGGTCATGGCTTTGTTGTACTGATCCTCGCTAAAGCGAGTGGCGTTCGTGCCCGGGGGCAGAATCTGCGTGGCTTCAGCAGGCGACAGACCATCGATGGCTTTAAACGCAGAGAACAACTGCGGTTGGCTCATAGTCGTCAAATCTTCTGAGCCAGTGGTCCGGCGCAGGAAATCCAAGAACCCTACCGTCGAGGTATCAACCTTCTTCTCCTGTGCAATGTTCAGGACATCTTGGGAAGACAACTGAGTCCGTCCGTCATAGCCGGTCTTGAAGGCAAGGATGCGGTCCAGTTCCTGCTGCGGAGCGCCAGCATCAGCCAAGTCCTCAATCGAGAACTGATTCAGGGGCTTCTTGCCTTCCTGCTTGCGTACATCGTTGATGTACTTTAGATGCTCTGGGCTGAGTTCTTCAGATTTCACAAACCCTACGGGGTTCATCAGAGGATCTACTCTCTCCTCTGTTTCAATCTTCGGAGCAGGAGCAGGCAAGCCAAGAAGAGGAGTCTCAACCCCCAAATTCCTACGGGTCTCGGCAAACTGTCTTTCCTGCTCTAGTCTGGCTTTTTCTGCATCAGCAGCAGCTTGTCTCTGGCGCTCTTGTTCTTTGAGTTGTTCATACGCCTGAGTTCTCCTACCCCGGGTAGCCAACTCCAAAGCGCCCTGAGCGATTGTGCCGACCGTTGCACCCAACGCAGCATCACCCAAAGCCGACTGTCCAATGGGCAGATTGGGGTCATAAACACCCCGCTGGATCAAATCCTGAAGGATAGTGGCAGTGCCCTCCTGAACACCCTCAATGCCTCCAGTGATAGCCATGCGCTGAACACTGTTGGCAAGACCCGGAGCAATCCGAGCAGCATCATCGGGCTTGATGCCACGAAACAACGCCCTCAGAGGTCCAGCCAGACGCTCAACCGGGGCAAGCTCAGTCAAGCCAACACCAGCACCACCCGTCTGAGCAAGAAGCTGTTGCTGGGCAGAAACATCTTTACCCTCAAGCCTTGCTTGTTCTGTTCTGGCACGAGCCTCCTCAGAACCAAGACCCATTGACTGTGCCCCCAAGGTCAACGCTTTGATGCCTCCCTTGAGCAAAGCACCGGGAATAAAGGATGCCAGAGATCCAAGACCACCAGCTACTTGGGTAATCGCTCCTTCATCTTTGGGAGCCAGATAGGTCTGAGCCTGACTTAACCCCCTGCCGAAGGCAGTCTGCTCAAAGGGAGCAAGTTCTGCTCCAGCAGCCCTAGCTCCGGTATATCCAAGAGACGCAATACCAGAGAGGGGGTCAACCGTGATGCCACGGGTAAAACCCTTGATGATTTCCCCGGGCGCTCCAATCAGTTGCTGAACAATGCCCGGAGGAGCCGGGAATGCATCAGGCATCTTCCGCCTGATATTGTCAAGGGCTTGACTTCTGGGTACATCATCGGGAATGCCGTTGACAACAAATCCGTTCGGCAGCGTCAAAGAGTAAGGCATTTTTTACTTTGAACCTATTAGGTCTGCATAAGAAGCGCTGGTCGGATCGGGAGGACCAACTGAAATGGCACCTGTTGATCTCATAGAAGCAATAGCTCGCTGGATATTCTCTTCTGTGATGGGGAGGTTACGCTTTTTCAGCGCAGCTTCAGCAATGCCTCTTAGAGCCAGAATATCCTCTGCCGTCATTGGTTTGGCGGCAGGTTTTTTACCGCCAGCCCGTAAGTAATCTTGATATGCCTTAGAAGATCCAGCAGCAGCAGTCTGTGCGGCTGCTTGAGCCTGTGCCAATGCTATCTCTCCGGGCAGTTTCTGCATAGCCATTTGTGCACGCACAGCGTCCAAACCGGCTGCGTGTTCCGCTCTCTTGCCTTCTTGTTCCAACCGGAGTCTGTTCAATTCAGAATCACGAGCGCGAGCCAACATCGCACTGTTGGTATTGGCAAGATCCATTGCTCGCTGATACCTTGATATGGCATCTTGCTGCGCCTTGTCACCAGCAGCCACCTTGTTCTGGTCGTACAGAGATTGAGCATTGGCGAAGGACACCCGAGATTGCAGAAGATTTCTTTCAGACTCCCGAATATCTTTCAAGCCTTGCCGGTAAGCGTTTAAACCAGTAGTGCCAGCTTCGCCCGCAGCCTGCAAGAAGCGGGGCGACTTGGAACCCATGATGCCAAGACCCGTCTGGATCAGGGCTTCATTGATATTGGAGCCACGCCGACCAGCCAAGTCTTGCTGTTGTTTGGCAATGTCTTGCTCCAAGAAACCCAGCCTGAACGGGGCTTCTGTTTGATAGCGGTTTATGCCCTTAGCGCGTTCTGCCGCCAACTCGTCTAAAGTGGGTTCTCTTAGATTCAAACGCGCATCGGTTGCTTTTGCCAAAGCCGCGTCATACAAAGTGTTAGTAGAACCAGCTTGGAAGAGCGCTGGCATGGTTAAAGGGGGAGTAACAGTTGCGGCAGGAGCGGCAGGTGGCGCTGGTCGACGTGCAGCAGGTGCAGGTGCAGGTGCAGGTGCAGGAGCACGAGCGGGAGCGGCAGGTGCAGTCCCCACCGTCGTAGGAGAGGTCAAAGCCTGTTGAGCCGCCAACAATTCATTCTGAGCGGCTTGGAAACCTGCGGGGTCTTGTTGGCGCTGACGCAAACCAAAAGTCCGTAGACGGTCTTGTGCAGCGTTTACACGCTCTTGGAGAGCGGCATTGAGTACTCGTTGCTCATCAACACTAGCAGCGCCCATGTTGAGGTAATCCTCTTGGAAACCTCGACCCAAAGCACCAGCTGGACCCAAGCGTTCTTGAGAATTTTGTTGAACAGGATTTCTATTGCGAAAAGAATTAACTATCTCAGAACCTCCCAACACGGCAGCGGTCAACGCTCCTGTCAAACCAAAAAATGGACTTGGAGACGCAGTTGGGAAAACAGTAAGAATGCGGCGTTTTTGCTCGGTGGTAAGTGGAGTTTCTACCAAACCTTCGTTTTGAAATCTCGGAATATCCCCGCCTTGTTTAAACGCAACCATGCCCCCTGCCGCCATGCGTTGGGGTTCCATGCCTTGAGGTTGTGCTCCCATAATATCTTGAGCAGCTAAAGCCTGAGAGGCTTCTGGCATTGCCATGATTCCTGAAGGAGCGTTTGATACTAGTCGAGGAGGAGCCATTTGCTGCTGGGTTGCAGCCATAGCTCTTATCATGTCTTCCCGGCTGGGTTGTGCCAAATCTTGCGCTACGGTCGTGGTCGGAGACTGCTTGTTTGCCTGATCACGCATACGCTTGCGCCGAGACAGTTCTGTCACCACCAAATAGGAAGGATACGCCCCGCTAGGGGCTTGCACTTCCTTCATCAGCAACTGATCAGGAACATCCTTGAGTTGCTCAGAAAGTTCAATGAGATTCATACCTGTCCCTTAACTCTTCATGAACTCACGGTAGATACCAAGACCCAACAGACCCGGACCCACAATCTGCGACAGACCACTTGGAGGCTGTTCGTACACCGTCTTGCCACCAGTCCCCGCAAGGTTTGCAGAGCCACGCAGCAGGTCTGACATGAAGCCAAGCTGTTTATACGGGTACTGCTGCTGGGCAAGGAAGTCCTGATACGCCATGTCCAAGGCTTTCTGACGCTCTCCAGACTCCAGAGATCCAAACGCCTCTTGAGCTTTTGCCAGATCAAGCTCTGCTTGCTGCTGCGCGGTGCCCAGTTGACCCAGAGCCTGAGCGCCCTGAATACCAAGACCAGCCCCACGCAGACCAGCTTCAGTGCCAAACTGCATATTCCTCAAGGCTTGCTCATAAGCAGACTGAGTGCCCTTGGCTTGAATATCTGCCAGTTGACCGCCCAAGGCTCGTTCTCTTTCGGTGGTTGCCAGCAATTGCCGAGCACCGCCGTAGGTGCCTTGGCGAGCAGCGCCCAGATTGGCTCCCAGTTGAGCCTTTTGTGCGTCCCGAATAGCAGCGGCTTTCTGCAACTCCACCACATTCTGCATATAAGGGGACATGAAGGCTTGGGTGACATTCGGATCAGTGACCCCTTTGAAATACCTATCTCCTGCCCCCAGAGCGCCTATGCCGCCCGCGCCAGCCATGCCGGTGGCAACATCAAACTGACCGGGAGCCTCCATGCCTGCTACATCAGAGCGAGCCTGCAACTGTGTTTGACTGGGACCGGCAATCCTCTCCCCGCCGTAGGTCTGGTATGGGGTTTCGGTCAAGGCTTCGGTCTTACCCAGTAGCCTTTCCATGTATGGCTGGGCGTACTCAGGGATGGTCACTGTAGAGGTCTGGGTGGGCTGCGCTGGCGCAGAGCCACCGCCACCATAGATACGCCCTCCGGGCTTGAGACGAGTGACAGATTCACCCAGCGGTTCGCCAAGAGCTTCCAGTTGTCTGCGCGAGTAGTTCATTTTGACCTCTACAAGATTTTGGTGAACAGCTTGTCTGTCCACTTGTACCCCAAGTATTCAAAGAGTTTGGCATGATCCAGATGGACCTTTGTGTGCATGATGATTCTTTGCACCCCAATACCCTTTAATACCTGCTCTGCATACTGAAACAATCTAATCCCAATCCTTCCCTTGCGATATTCTTTTCGGATGAAATAAATATCCTCAAAAGCAGTCTTGCAAGTGCGGTAATGCAGATGGGGCTGAATGATGAATATGGCATATCCAATCACTTCCTCATCTGCTTTGACCGTTATACACCTCAACATTCCTGCCTGAGCCAGCCTTTTATATGCATCATAGTCCGGAGCAAGCGGGAAATCCTTTGTTACACACAGTTCCTCATAATGCAGAGGAAACAATCTTTCCAGTTCCTCAATAAACGCAAACGGATCACAGTCTGCGTAAACGAGGGTCGTCATACTGGCATCATTTTTTTCGGATTCACAGCAGGAGCCTGCTTCTTCTTACCGGTTCTCTGGCGGCGAACACGATCCATCATGGCATACAACTGCTTTGCTCCTGCCTTGCTTGAACCATTACCCAGATGGCTCACCACATCAGCCGGTATCACAAATTCTCCATCTGCCAGACGAGCAGGCTGACGGTCATTGATGGTGGCAGGAATAGAGTCGCTCATCCCATCGCCACCGCCCGAAAGGAACCGGGGGATATTACTCAGACCGCCACCGGCAAAGTTCTGCTGGGCAGACTCATACAAGCCTTTGCCGCTTCTGTAATCGGCAAACTTGTACGGCTCTTCCATGCGATTAATATTCTTGCGAATTTCTTTGGCTTGACCGCCTTTGGCGTAGAAGCCGCCAGAGCCATCGCCTTCACCGCCATAACCGCCGGAGCCGTATCCCAAACCATCGCCAGCAGCAGCACCCGCAGCGGCACCAGCAGCACCAGCAGCGGCATCTGCGTTGGCTGCATACCCCTCTTGAGCAGCAGCAGTTACGGCATCAGCGTGCGCATTCATGGCTTGCCCAGCGGCAGCGTTCATGGAGGCTTGAGCTTCCATTTCACTAAAAGCCTTTACGCCAGCGTCAACTAGTGAATTGCCAAGCAGATTCGCAAGCATCCCTCCAGGTGCAAAACCACCCCTCCCATAACTTTGCAACGCTTGTCCAACTGCTATTTGACTAGCCGGGTTTGGATTCATAGACGGACCGCTAATGTCGCCTATACCACCACCGCCCATGTCAAACAACTGAGGTAACGACGGCAGCGATTTTTTTTGTTGTGTTGCACTATATGACTCAGAAGATTCAGCCCTGGGCATGGGGATGCCGTAGTTGCGTTCCCGGTAACTGATAGGTTGGTTGGCAATACCAATCACGGGGCTGGGCTGGGATGGAGCAAAGGCGGGAACTTGCAACTGGGGCAGACCCGCCATACCTTGAACCCGGGCAATAGACTCATAGACCTTTGCCACCTCCGGAGATACCGTAGGAACGGGGTTTGATCCAACCTCCTGTCCATCGGTGGTATTACCTCCTTCTGCAAAAGCAATGATCCCGCCCTGCGCTGCACGATAAGGGGTTCCTGCGGTGTAACGATAGCGCAGACGCTCTTGCTCAATTCCAGAAGGAGAAGCCGGAAGACCTGAGAGATTCTCCACATCCAGCGAGTATGGGCGAATGAAGGCATCTTGCCGTGATAGTTTTTCCTGCTCTGGAGTTCCAAACAGCACAGGAGCGGCACCCATTGCCAAGTTCATCTTGTTGTTGCCGGCAAAGTCCATAAAGGCTTTCGGAGAACTGAAGACTTGCTTGCCACCTTCTACAACGCGACCAAAGCGTTCATCCATCGTTGGGGTTTTGGGTAGCGTATTGACATCGATGACTTGCGTGGACGGTCTCAGGCTACCGATGTGATCGGCGGCAGCATCAGCAACAGGAGTGGTGAAGCCATAGTTTATGCTGCCTGCGGCAGTTTCCAGCGACGGCAAAGCCATTGCCTTTGCGTTTAAACCAACCTGCGGCATGAACGTGCTGTTCACCAATTGACCCGGAGCCGCATTGCTGATGGCGGCGGTCGGGATGGTAATACCGCTACCCGCGCCAGCCATTGCGCCCGGAGCGCCAACAACGGCATTTGCTGGGAGCGCAGCAGAGGCAGCAGGGGCTGCAAGGTTTGCCATTGACCCAGCCATTCCAGCGCCTCCAGCGGCTCCTAGACCCATCATGAGACCCTCTCTGAGGCTCCCGGTAGCCAAGGCTCCCAAGCCGCCCGCGATCATGCCTGCCTGCAAGGCGCTCAGACCCATGCCAGCCGGACCCAGAGCCATACCCGCCACCATAGGCAGGAGATTTCTCAGACTGAAGGCTTCGGGTAAACCCGTACTGGGGTTGATGGTCAGACTCGTGCCGTTGTTTCGGGCGAGCGCCTGAAGTCCACCCACCTCTTGCGGGGACATATGAACCAGCACTGAGTCGCCATAGCGACCCTGACTGGCTAGGGTTTGAGCAGCTTGGTTCATGTTGACATTATCCTTGCTCGCGTTTAAACGTCAATCGGTTAGGTCGTAGTAAGACATCGATCCAATGATGTCGTCGGTGCCTGAAATAGTCCTTGCAGCCAGCGTAAAAATGTCGCTCACACCAGCAATACTCGCGCCCAGTTGATTGTCAAAGTTGTACTCCACATCTCCGGTAGCAGTGCCGCTGCCTTGATTGGAGCCTGCGGTGTAGTTCAAATCCACAATCGTCCCGCCGGTCAGGGCGGTAGCGGTAACATCCTTTTCGACATTAGTAGAGTTGCTTGTGAATGATGCGCCAGTCAAGATGGGGTTTTTGATCAAAGCCAGTTCATAGTCTAGCGTTGATCCAATCGGGATTGCATGAAAGATTGAGGGGATTACCACCGCCCCAAGGTTGGCGCTCTTCAGTCTGATCGACACAATCGGCACGAAGGATGTAGTCACCCCGGTCAGAGTAGTGGTGCGTCTAGCCCAAGTTAAAGAAGACTTTTGTTCATACCCGCCTTCAGAGATTACCGAGGAGCAAATTTGCGTAAGTGTTGACGCAGAAGCAGTTACTCCTGTGTTCTCAATCTCATACCTGATTGGCAGGATAGCGGTGGTCATGTAGACCTTGTCAATATCGTTGGCATTGTTGAAAGTATGGCACACATAAAACTTGCCATCGATCACAAACCCACAACGGACAGAGCCAACACCCAACCATTCAAAGTCCATATAAAGAATCTGAGCCTTGGTTGGATCTAGCGTGATACCGGAAGCTCCAGTGCCATCGAGCTTGTCTCCGTTCCAATCTGCCTGATTGACAGTCCGGGCATCACTGGGAGTGCCGGATGTATTGGTTCGCAGGACAAAAGACTTGGTCGTGCCATTAAATTGGAAAAACACGCCGTTGTCAGTATTGAAGTAACCCACCCTCTGGCGCAGGTTTTCTTTGCCAGAATTCATCACAAAGGTGGCAAGTACCATCAGGCTCTTCCCCGGTTGATACGGGAATACCCTAAAACTCTGCCTTACCGCTTTGCTGCCTGATGCGGTGGTGACAGCCAAGTCCACGCTGGACTCATTGGCGACATAGGTCGCCGTGCCGCTGGTGACCAGTTCCTCGCTGAACTGCGGGTCTTTTTGGTAGCGGTTCTGGCTGTCGAAAAGCGTATAAGGCTGGGCAGTACGGAGCCTTCCAAACGCATCTAGCGATGTTGCGGAGAAGGGGTCCATAAAGTCATTTACCTCGTTTGTCAGAGAGTTTAAATAGTCATCCAACAGGTTGAAATACAGACGCAAAGCGCGGATAAAGTCGGTCTGCTCGACTTGGTCGTATTCCCTTTTGGGTATAGGAAGGGCTGGTGCGCTGAACTTCTTGATGATCACCGTTTGCCATCCTTGCGTCCATCCAATCTAGGAAGACCCATCTGCCACATAACGCCCAAACCATCGGAGTAAATTTTCATTCCCATCTGACGAGCGCGAGCGCGGATAAAAATCTGCTCCGTATATTGCTCAACCGGCACGGTAGTGGACAACTCCACCAAGGGCTGATTGGCGCTGATGTAGTTCGATCCTGGGAAGTTTCTGGGCTTGACCGTCAGCAATACTTGCGGATTAGCAGCAGTTGATCCAGAAAAATTGATATCAGGAATCATCCTCTTGATCAACAAGAAATCATCCCCGTCAGCAATGTCAAAGTCAGAAGTGATGATGTAGGAGGTCATAGACGCACCATCAGCATCTACACCCAACTCATGGTTGTAGAGATACTGACCATTGATGGCTTGAGGATAAGCCCTCAGAGGCGAATCCAGCCATGCAGTGCGTTCCAGAGTTCCGTAGTACCAAATCTGCTCTGCGTAGTTGTAGATCACATAGCTATCTGGAACGATGGAGTTGCCGGTGGGATAGATCCACCAGACCTCATTCCAGCGTTCATTGGTCCCAGAGATGATCTGATCCTTCTGCTCGTAGTTCAGATTATTAAAGACCAAGTTTCTGAGCGTACAAGGCAAGGTCTCGACCCGACCAGAGTACATATAGAACTTGTCCAAGCCCATCCAGTACACCACATTGTTTGCCACTGAGATAGACCGAGGGCTGGCAATAGAAATGTTATCTGCCATCTCTTGGAAAGCAAAGACATCCGTAGTGCCCGTAAACTGCATGGAATACATGGTGGAGTCTGTAAGGATCAGAATCTCCTGCCGAGTCGCAATTGCACGAACAATCTTTGAGCCGCGAGAAACCCTGTAAAAGCCAGCAGAGTTGGTTGGACTTGGAGTCCAGTTCAGAGGCTCACCCTGATCTGCCCAGCGAATCAGCATGGGGTCAAAGGTTGCAGAGCCAAATTGTGTCGCCCCAAAAGCGCACAGATGCCGGTCATTCTGCGAGACCATTAACTGCATCACTTGAGCGGGGACATTAGCTCCCGTAAAGCCAGCATTCGTTGCTGCGGTAGATATTGGTATAGCACGAACGGTAAAGGTAGCTTCATACGCCCAGTAGTAGGGCGTACCGTTTCTGATGTTCATGACCGAGTCATTGTCGAAATTGTCGTACCACCAATCCCTCTGCTCAATCACCAAAGGAGTCACGGTGCCCGTGCCCCATCCCAGACGACCCCAAGCACCAGCACTCCATCCATATCCATACAGAGTGATGTCATTGCCGGGGATGATGGGAAAGACCGCCGTGATGCCGGTGCCGCCCTGATTGCTGACCGTGCTGGTCGCTGCGGTTGTTGTCTCAATCTGAAAGTTGTTGGCATTTACTAGTGCATAGACCTGAAACTCTGCATTGAATTCTGATTGCGGGATGCCTCCAATCGGACCCACAACACCAGAAAAGGTCACAAATTGATTCGTTGCGGTTACGCCGTGCCCGACAATGTTGACATTGACAATCCTTGACCCATTGGTGGTGTCAAAGCAGTTGTCTGTTGCAGGCGATGTAAATGTGGCGCGAGCGGGGGTCAGGTCTTGTAGGTTCCCCCCTACCTCCGCATACAGATGATTGGTAGTCCCAATCCACAAGACATTGTCATTGTTGCTTGTGATGTAATTGAACATCTGCCGACAGATGCCCTTGATCGAGACCGTAGGTTCACTCTGCCATCCACCGAGCTTCTGTGGATAACCAGAAAGGAACCGGATCTTCTCAGACTCGTAGTAACCGCCCTCATTGGCGTAGTTAGTCGTGTCCCGATTGACCCCCGGCTTGATTTTGACCTTGGTAAATGCCATGTTTAAACATCACGCTATGTGTTTGCTCTCAGCCTCAATACCATCCAACCGGCGCATCCAGCCCTTGCCGAATGTGGCAAAGGTGTTCAGGCTCTTGTAGTGAGCCTCGCGCAGGTTGCAGAACGCCTCAATCAGTTCGTCAGCGGGCATTTTGGTTACAGCCTCCATCGTTTTGGGACCAATTGCACCATCGGCTGTTACTCCAACAGCTTGCTGAAGAAATTTAGCAGCCCGACCGACACCAGCATTAACAGCACAATCAAAAACACACAGATCAACGCCAGAAGGAAGGTCATCGCCGCGCACAGCATCCCAATACTTTTTCTTGTACAGAGGAGACACCATCCCAACGGTGAGTCCACGCATATCAGCCTCGGTGACGGGATGTCCGACCCATTCTTCCCAGACACGCTGCGTCACTCCTAGATTTGTTCTGCCGCCCGGATCGGCAGGATGGTTGACATACCCACCCTCCCATTTGAGGATGTGCTTAATCGCCTCATCCCAGTTGTGCTTCATTTCTTTGCCAGCAGATCGGTTTTCTGTGCAGAGCCAGCGGACGAACCAAAGTAATACGCCATGATCCCGGTCCATGCGGTGCCGAGCGAACCCAGCATCATGGTGAGCGCCGTGTTATCTGCCACGGACATCTTGCCAAACATCATCCCACCGAGGATTGCAAAAAAGCCAATCGTCACTGCGGCAGCTAAAAGAGGCGGCACCCATGAACGGGTAGTGGCTTGCATCTCACGGGCGCTCTTGCGATCATCGACCGCCAGCTTCTCAAAGTTCAGTCCAAGCTCCTGCGCCTGTTTCTGAAGCTCGATTTCAGCAATCTTGATCTGGGCTACATGCTCGGCGGTCAGCTTGTTGCTAGAGATTAAATCCCCAACCTTTTCTTCATCGACGCCAATAGCCTTGGAGATAGCAGACACAGCCATGCCAGCCAGAGGACCGCCAAGAGCGGTGGCGATTGTCGGTGCAATTTGTTTGAGCCAATCCATATTAAGGCATCAAGGCTTTGAGTTGGTCAGGGGTCTGTGCAGCGTCCATCTGAACCTGTAGAGCAGCGTACTTTTCCCGAATCTTCTGGCGCTCTTCTTCAGCCCCAGAGACTTGACCCGGAATCTGCTTGGCAATGGCGTTGTCAAACGGCTCAAACTCAGCAGCACGGGCAGCACGCCGAGCGTTATGGGCAATTTCTTTTGCCTTGGTCATGTTGATGGTGATCATGCTGACACCTCCGAAAAATCAGCGGTCCACGCCGCCCGGAAAGTTCTATCTGACGGAATGTCAGAGACATCCACGATCTTAAAAGGCTTACCCGCCGGTACGTCCTTGGCTGCGATTTCTTCAATCGTCAAGCCGCACTCGGTGGCTGGAACAATGACGGACACGCCGCCTTCGTCGTTGGGGTATATCACTCGTGAGTTCATGGTTGTCCTTTAGCGGAAGATGGCGGCGTTGGCTTGCCCAATATCAACAGCACCCGGAATATTGGGGTTATCGAAATAAATACGAATTGCTGATGTTGTTGGGCTTACCCCCTCTTTGGGGGCAATACCAACGACTCGTCCAAGAGAGTTACCCCCACCGCCGGTTACAAGACAAGCGTAGTTTGTATCCGGCATCGCCGTCGTAAAGTTCACCGTATAGTCGCCCGTCCCGTTGTCCGTAATCGACGTCACATTCCCACTCGCACGAATCGCCACAACCCCCGTGCCGTTGAAGTTGACCCACGCACGGCAGCCAAAAGCAGTAGCCACAGAGCCGTAGCCTGAATTGAATTGCAAATTCCCGCTGCTGTCGATACGGGCGCGTTCGGAGCTATTGGTGAAAAAGCCAAGAGCGTTTGTCGTGACGTTGTTGATGCCGTTCGCAGGAACACCAGTTCCAAACACGTTCAAACTGCCACCACCAATATTGCCGTTTACATCAAGTTTTGTTGTGGGCGAACTCGTACCAATCCCCACATTCCCCGCAGCAGTAACAGTAACATTCGTCGTACCGTTATTCTGCAAAGCAAGAATGCCATCATTGCTACCAGAGGTCTTTAAACCCGAGGTGCCGGAGACTATGCCATCGTCTGAATTTATTGTGCTGGGCATGGTTACTTTCCTTCTAATGCGTCAATACGGGCGGTCAGGGCGGTGATGATGGCTTTCAATTCTTCAATTACGGCTTGTTGTTGCTCAAGAGTTTTTTGATGACGCTTGATTAAACCAATCGCAAATACTCCAATTTTTTCGTAGTCAAGTCCGTTAATTTCTCCATTGACGCGAGAAACAATTTCATTCAAACCAATTTCATCTGCTTGATCTGCAATAAAACCATATTCCCAATATTCATATTCAAGACGCTGATAATAGGAAGGTTCTAATTTCAATGCTTTATCAAGTTGCTGGTCTGTTACAGGCGTAATGTTGCGCTTGTATTTTTTAGCGGAGGTAAGAATCGTCAGTCGTCCGGAATTTCCATCCCAACGCAAAGTGTCTGGAGTTGAAGCCGGAGTCCAATTGACTGTGTTGTATGCTAAGGAAAGCCTTCCAGAATTTGCTGTTCCATCACCGCCATTCCTTACCCATATCATCGCGCCGTCACCGTTTGCACCGTTATCAGACCATCTGAAATCCCCCCCACTCGTGATGCTTGCGCGTTGGGTGGCGTTGGTAATGAAAATAAAAGGGTGATTTGAAACAGTACCTGCTTGCCCCTTATCGCCTGCGTTATCCCCCAAAATAGTTTGAGTTGAGGCTCCGAAGTAACTGATAAAGTTGCCGCTGCCGCCCCGCACGACAAACTTTGAATAGCTACCGGGGCTTGTTTCCCCCACCCCCAAATTCCCACTCGCATCCAGCGTCATCGCCTGTGTGAAGCTGATAGCGTTATTTGCTGTACCGGAGGGGGCGGTGAACCATTTATGAACACCACCATCTTGCCAATAAGAAGCAGCCGCTCCGGTAGCCGCATATTTCCATCCTGATGCGTAATACGCATTTTGTGAAAACGCGTTAAATGCCCCTTGCGATGTAAAACCAGTTCCAGAACCACTGATTTCAAAGGCAGGTACACCACCAGAGCCAGACTTCGGCGTCACCCCAAGACCAAGGTTGCCGGAGGCGTCGATACGCATCGCCTCCACGCCGCCCTCAGAGAAGGCAATCGTGTCAGCGGCGGGGAAGAAGATGCCGGTGTTTGCATCCGTCCCCCGGATAGCCGGGGTTGCAGCAGAGCCGTCAATGTCTGACAAGCCGTCCGTTCCGCTCAGAATCAATGTCATGTTTGCTCCTCATCTGCTGGGAGGGGTTGGTTGCCTTCTGCAAGCCACGCTTTAAATTCAGGATATTCCTCTGTGCAGGTCAGGCGGCATTTGCCGTCGTCGTCGATGCGGGCATAAATAGTCATGCCGTCTTCGTTGGTGGTGAAATTTTTGTAGGTCACAGTTCGGCACTCCATGCGAGAAAAGCGCTAGTTGTTGCCGCCCCAATGCGACAACCCTCTCCTGCTGTAAACACAGCTCCAGCAGTGAAAACAACAAAACCGCTGTTTGCAGAAGCGCGGCTAAAAACAGGAACCGAAGTACAAGTTACGGAAGTATTTCTGAACCCAATGTTGTAATTCCCTGCGGTGCCGTTTTGCTCTAGCGCCGTAGGATTACTACGCATAGTTACTGGGAACACAACAAGACCCAGACCTGTGCTTGTTGTGTTGTTGTACCCTGTGCCGAAAACATCGCCATTAGTTTGCACTGTTGCTCGGTAATAATACCGCTGACACAACGCTAACTCAGTACCATACGGTCTGTAATCAAATGATGTGGCTGTGCTGCCCTTCTCTAACTGGACGCCGGTGATGTAGAAGGTGGCTCCGTTGGTGCCGACTACGCTGGTTGCGCCTGTGGCTGAAGAAACATACGAAGAAGTCCAAGCACCAGCAGTCCCAGAGTAAGTTGAACCAACACCAAGACCAAAGTTGACGCGAACACCAACGCCATTGGTTGCGCCAACCCATGTGCCAGAAGTATCACCAGCAATCGTTACGCTCTTTTGCTCCCAAGTGTTCGCAGCGCTGATGGTGTAGGTGAAAGGGTAGTTGCGACTGGTTGCAGAGTTCTGCAAAGAGCCTCCGAACGTCCCCGTCAACGAACTGCGAACCCAGAAAGACAACGTAACGACCTGCGCGGAAGCAGTGCCCCACCCAAGGTCTGCAAAGTTAAACCCCTCAATGTTCTGACGCTGTAGAAATTCGTCAGCCGCGCCAACAGAATAGGCAGAAAGAGAAGTAACACCGAGGTAGTTGGAGAAGCCGGTTGGTGGAGTAACCGACCCAGCGTTTTGCTGAACAGAGTATTTTGACGCTGCGGATGCTTCTGAACGCCAGCGATCAAGCGTATAAGAGCCGCCAGTTGGCGTCACACTCGCCCCAGCATTCCTCTGGTCGATCACCATCGCACCGTTGATGATGCGGTTGCGGAAGGTTAGGTATGGCGAGTTGCTGGTTGTGACCGTCCCCGCCTCATCAGGCAGCGTCAGCGTGCGGTTATTGTTTGAATTAGGCGAGGCAATGGTAAATGTGCCGGTTCCGCTTGCATCACCCTGAATGGTTACTTTGCTCATCTTTTCTCCTTACAGCACCAGCCAACGCTGGCCCGATGCAACGGTAATTGTGATGCCCGAATCAATTGTGATCGGTCCCACACTCAAACCATTCTCACCACTGGCAATGGTGTAATCGACGGAAGCAACATCCTTGTTGGTCATGATTGCGCCACCAGCCTGCGCTCCACCAATCCCACCCCAAACGGCTCCGCTGTAACCCTCAAACTGGCTCAAAGAGGTGTTATACCGGATCATGCCGTTGGTTGGCGATCCGCTGCGCTGACCCGTGGTGCCTGCCGGGAGCTTGACCTGACCCGTGCCGCTGAAGGTTCCGTCGCCTGTGAAAGTAAAGGTCGTGCCGGTCAGTACGCCCGTCAGGTCCAATGATCCTGCGTGATCAAACTGATAGGTAATGTCTATACCATCGTTGTAGATCAGAGCCGTCTTACCATTGGGTATGATCACCCCTACCCCCGCCACAATGACCCGAATACTCTGAGATCCGGTGGTGGCGTTCTTGACAATATAGTTCTTGGTAATCGCCGGAACAATCAAGTCCCGAGTCACCGTCAGGCTCACGCTGGAGGTGACATTCAAAAACACCGCCCGGGCATCCTGAGCGGCGTTTGTGTTGGAAAGCGTCAGGGTCTTGTTGGCGTCCGTGGTAAATGTGACGGTAACCCTCCCAACAATAGCCTGCTCCAGCGCCGTACCAAGATTGTTGTTGGTCGTTGTGCCCCAAGTACCAACCTGCTCGCCCAATGCGATGAGTTCTATCTTCAGGTTGGATGAGTATGTAGATGGCATATTCTTTTCCTCAAGTCAGATGATTACACAATCATCCATCTTTGACCAGAAGCCACGGTCACCGTGATACCGCTTGCAATGGTCATTGGACCAACAGACTGGGCGTTCGTACCCGTGTCTACGGTGTAATTGTCCGTTACTGTGGTGGCATTGACAACCAGCGCCCCAATTCCACCCCCGCCCCCAGTAACCGTCCTTTCCGCAGGGTAGGTTACAAATACATCTTTGGTCCCCGCAGAAAAACTGACCTTAGAGCCGCCACTGGAAGATTCTAGAACCGTATCCCGAGAAAGGGTCGTGCCGCTGGATGTGTAGGTTCCAATCCCCACCTCAAATTCATTGGTTCCCTGACCCGCGATGGTGTAGAAAGTTGTGTTGCCGTTTCCAATAACTGCGAATGTCTGGAACCCCGTCACTGCTCCTGCGAGCGTGACTGTCCCCGTACCTGTAGTGGTCGTGGTTTCTCGGACGCGATCTTTAACGACAAGTGGCATATCAGTTTGATGTTTTTATGACATTCCAATTTGTGGACGCCGAGGTATTGATCACAGACCAAGAGGTGCCGTTCTGAGCGTTGATGACATTCCAAGTCACAGATTGACTGTCATTGATGATCTCCCAAAGCAAACGAGCCAAGGGACTATCCGATGCTCTTGCAAGTTCTGCCACACTGACCGCATAAATTGGCAGAGTGGAGGGGGTATCAGCACCGGTTGCGCTCTCATCAATCAACGCCCCAAAGTCCACAGCACCGCTGATCAAATCGCTCACCACGGCAGACTCGTCAACACTGACGATAAAAACTACGCCGCCAGATGGGAAATCAGAGGCAGTAACAGACTCAGCAATGTTTGCCGGGAATGCGAAGGACGAAGCAACTGTTTCTGATGCGATTGCGGTCTCGGATGCGGTAGCAACAAAAGTAGCGATTGCGGAGACCAACTCTGAAACGGTTGAAGACTCAGTGATAAGACCACCGAAATCTACAGCGCCGCTGATTTGATCTGCGCCAGATGACGACTCAGAAACGCTGGAGCCAAAAGTTACGGCTCCAAATGCAGCATCTGATCCTGTCGCTTGCTCTGCGGTGATAGAGTTTAAGACAGTCCCGGCAGAGATGGAATCTGTTGCAGTTGCTGTCTCACTGACCGTTGAAACGAAGACCACGCGAGCCACAACCGTTTCAGATGCGGTTGCAGACTCAGCAATTAAAGGTGCAAAGGTTGCGCTGGCGCTGATCGTATCTGAGCCGGTGGCGCTTTCAGAAACACTTACGCCAAAATCAATTTTTGCTAAAACTGAATCTGCTGCGGTAGCCAGTTCAATGACAGACACCACATAGGTGACGCTGCCAGAGATGGAATCGGTTGCTGTTGCGGACTCGATAATCGTGCTTTGGAAAACGACCCTTGCGGAGATGGAGTCTGCCCCCGTCGCCGACTCATTGATTTGAACGGCGAACTTAGCCAGTGCGCTCAGAATGTCTGAGGCATTAGCAGATTCTGCGACCGTAGCAACATAAACAGCACCAGAAAGCGATGAATATGGCGCGGTCGAATATGGCAGCAGCCCGAGCACAAGTGCTCCTTACGCAGCGGTCAACTGAGACTCTTCAAACCAACGCTGCTGCTTAACACCGGATGAGTCCGTCCATTCGATCAGATAGAAGAATGTGCCGTTTTCATCCATGCGAAGTGCAAGTACCGGTCCTTGAGGAACCAGCGCATTGAGTTTGACGCTTTGACCTTTGGTGTATTTTGTAGCCATGCTAACTCCTTACGCTGCATCGAGGCTGAACTGGTAGGTGACATTGAGCGTGTCACCAGAAACGACAGCGCGATCACCGGGGGATTGGAAATCAGAAGCTGAGAACAAGATGCCGCTCGTGCCACTTTTGGTGTTGTCACTGGTCAAGAAAGCGCCAGCAATTGTCGCCGTGCCGTTGATCGAGAACACAGCCACAGAAGCCGAGTTGCTGATAACCGAAGGATCAGCCGTGGTTGCAGCACCAAAAGTACACGCAGGGCGAGTTGCTTGACTGTAAGAAGTGTTCTCAGACCAACCTGCATGGGATGACATCGTGTCGCCAGCGGCGATGGTCGTACCAGAGCCGGGTCCAGTAATCAGCCCAAGATACCAAGTGGCGGTATAGGACGAGCCAGAGAAATACTTGTCGTTCATGTCTTTCAAGCCGACATTGACCACAAGATTATTGGACTCCTCATTCCATTTAAGATTGCCATCTTTGTCATAGCACTCAAAACGGAACACGCCGCCACCACGGGCGGTTTCTTTAGAACCATTGCCAAAAGTCATGGCAGCGGAAACTATATCGGTGGATTTTGCTTTGTCGGTAAACATGATTACTCCTTATAAAATCCGAATTAAGGCAGAAAGATTGGTGTTGGCAGGAAATTGCACCTGAAAGGTGTTGATGGAAGTCCTGTCTGCGCCAAAGTCCAAAACACAAATTGCCGCTCCACCATTCTTGTAGATCAGCGCCCCACGAGCAGTGAATGCCCCGCTCCAAGAAACATCCTCAAAATCAATGAAGGATGTCCCGTCAGAGATAGAAACAGACGGAGTCAAAACCTCGCCCCCAGCCGTGTAGCCGCTTGCCGACACCTCGCCGTCCGTGGTGTACGCCGCAGTGGTTTCATCCAAGGTAGCATCATTGGTGTACAAGGCAATCTTGAATACATTAGTCGTTCCAGTTGCAAAGTTAAAACTTCCGCTAGGCAGACCTTGTTTAAACGTATTGCAGGTGTAATTGCCGGTAAAAGCCATTACTTGACCTCCATCCGGAACTGACCCGATCTGTAGGCATCCTGACGCTCCATGCCATCACCCAACCGTTTGGCAAGCATGAGAGCTTCGTTATACCTACCCATGTACTGGTCCACGATGTCCTTCTCGGACTTCATAAATGCAGCCGCCTCCATCATCGCGCCATACAGCAGCACAGAATCCATGTTGTCACCCAGCCAAGTCTGTCCGCTTGCTGCCGTGGTAATCGATTCTGGATAGTAGTAGTAATGCAACTCCACATCGTAAATTGCATTGGGCGTTGGACCCAACAAAAAAGTCAACTCGTTGGTGATGGCAGGAGGCGTGTCATTGGTCGTTGTAGGACCAAATAGAGCGTAGTAATAAGGCTTGCCGGTGTCTGTCGGGCTTGGAAACGATTCTCGGATGAAGTTCACATCCTTGTTCAACAAATACAAGTACTCACCCGAGACAGGATCAATGACAGCCATTGAATAGACTGCCAAAAAATCCCCGGGAGATGACAGATACTTGTTGTTTATCGTGGTTAAGCCGGTAACATTCTTCCGTAAGGGAGGAAACTGAACTGAGTTGTAGATGCGCTGTTCAGCCTGTTGGATGAAAGTATTGACCTGCTGATCAGAAGTAAGACCACCAGCACCAACCGCCTGCGGGAAATCGTTCTCGCAGTACGCTTTGATCCGAGCTTTCAGTTCAGTGTAATTCACCGATTACCCCATCTTGCTGCTGTGTCCAAAGCCCCGGCTGGTGTTCTTGGTGCCACGAGTACGCTGGGTCTGCGTATTGGGCACTGCATTGGGATAACCAGCACTGGGCACGGGCTGGGTGTATGGCTTGGGCTGGACATACTTCTCACACGGGTCTTTCGTGTCAGCCGGGAAGTATTCAAATTTGTCGGTGTTCATCAGCGGCTCCGCGAGGTCGAGCGTTGGTTCATCATACGAGCGACATTGCGTCCGTACTGCTTCATCGCACCGGAGGTCACACCACCCTTTGCATAACCTTTACCATGCATGGATTTCTCGTGCTTCTTGACCTCATCCTTGGCGATCTTTTTCATCTTGCCATTTTCCATTTTTTACTCCTATGTGGTTGCAACCGTTACTGTTCCCAACTGAATTCCTAGAACCAGATTGTTGGGTGTCAGACCAACATCATTGGCTCTAGACCCACCAACGGGAGCGTACCCCCACTGAAATATCCTACTGCCACCCTCCGGGGTTCCAGTCTGATTCTGACTTGGTCCCGTTGTGTCAAACAACTGCAAGCCGTTTAAACCAGATATGCGGTAGCTCTTATCCGGTCTTGGATTTCTCAAAGCCTGCGGGTCATCCACAGGATACATACCCAACTGAAGCTGCGGTTGATCAGGCTCCCAACACTCCGGGCAAACCAAGATGTTCACATTTTTGGTCTTGATTACCAAGCCCTTGAGTTGCTTGAGTTGAAAACGAAACCCACAGCGGTCGCATTCAGCAATCGCATTCTTACCGGAGGCAAACTTGTTTCCCATTATGTAACAAAGTATCTGCGGGGAACAAAACGAACTGCGGCTTTGCTGCGGTCCTCCTCGGTGGCAAACTTCCACTGCTCATCGTACTGAGCCTTGAGCACTGAAATGCGATCAGGAGCGATTTTCTGGGCAAGGTAATAGGCAAGCCCAGAAATCATGCAATTGAGGAACCTGAAGGGTATATCCTGCGTCTGGATACCGTTTCCTGCGTCCTGAATCCTTCTCAAGCGCCAATACACAAAGGTGTAGTAGTTGCTTTGGTCCGGGGCGGGCCAGACATAGATTTGCGGATGATCCACCCCGGTCGTCGGGTTGGTGCCAGCAGGTCTCCCGCCGGAAGGATAAGTAGCACCAGACTGACGATCCACCCAAACCTGAATCGGTCTGCCCGTAGCGTTCTTGTTGGGAATGGTCGCATAGGTAGAAACACTGATCCGAGTGATGGTTAAGTCCTGCTGGTTCTGCCCAGTTCCCGTTCGGGTAACGTGTTCCAGAAGATCGATGGTGTCAATAGGTAAGGGATAGGCAATCTGATTCTGGGTCAGGGCAATGGACCCCTGCTCGATGGTCCACAGATTGACGCCCCGGTTGGACCATTCCACCGTCAACAGGTTAAGGCTGCGCCGAGCGGTACGCAGGTCGTAACCGCTTCGCAATTCCTTTCCACAACGCTCGAAAGCCTCTTCAACAATGTTGTTGAGGTCGAGGTTGAACGATGAGGCTCCAGAGGTTGTCATGTCACCTTCCTGTGTCTAGCCACCTTTTGTGCAATCTTTGGTGGCTGTGGCACAAACTGCTTGCCAGAAGCCTTACCAGCCCTCTTGGCACGAGTTGTAGCAGCATATTCAGCAGGACTCAATGCCTTGATAGCCTTCTCGGGCAAATATCGCTCCCCCGTCTTGGAAGACGGTTTTCCAGACTTGGTAGTCCATTTCTGGTCTGTCCAAGCCTTGAGCGATTTCTGCGGGTTCTTCACTTGTAACCGCCGCCTTTTTCCTTGTAACGCTTGGCAAGAAGCTGTGCTTTGCGGGCTGACCATTGCCCCGCCGCCGTACCTTGCGTGGCAGAGCTTTTGATCTGTTCAAACAAGGCTTTCCGCATACCGGGCTTGGTGTAATTGCCAGACTCGTTTACACGACTTTGACCACCTTGTTTAAACATCTTGACAGGCTCATCACCATCCCGCTTTTTGATCGTTTTGACCTTAGCGGGATTGATGATCCCCATACCACGGCTTGGCATCATGTCAGCAGTACCTGCTTTTTTTCATCTTCGTCATGCCACCCTTCTTCATGACGATCTCTTTGCCTTTGGTCTTGCCCTTCATGGCAATCCCATCAGCAGACTTGTGACCAGCAGCCAAACCACCACCAGCCATCTTCTTCATAGCCATGCCGCCTTTTTTCATCTTACCTTCGCCATCAGCAGCAAATGCAGGGACTTTTTTGCCGTCTTTCATAACCATAGGCATACCACCGCCTGCGTAGCCGCCCATAACCATTTTCTTGACTTTGCCGCCGTGCTTCATACCGGCTTCAGCCATTTCGTGTTTGACCATCGAAGCGGGAGCGCCCTTCTTTTTCATGAACGACACTTCCTTCTTCATCATCTCTTTGGACTCTTTCATGTGACCACCTTCTTTCAGTTTGGATTTGCCTGCCTCACTCAACGCAATCGCAATCGCTTGCTTTGGATTGGTGACCTTTTTGCCAGAAGACGACTTGAGGTCTCCTGACTTGAACTCGCGCATGACCATACCGACTTTGTCTTTCATACAAACCGCCCTTTGGTCTTGCCCTTGATTGCAATACCATCCCCTCGTTTAGAGGCAGAAGATGCTTTCGGGGCGCTTGCTTTTGCTGCTTTAACCTTACCGCCTTTTTTCATACCAAAAATTGGTCGCATCCCCGCTAGACCTATTGATCGCATCCCCGCTAGACCCATACCAGTATTAACAGAAGTTGCACCGTTACCAGCAGGGGCGCCATGACTAAACATATTGCTGGCAAAACCGCCAGATCCAGATTTAAACCCCGTCGTTCCAACGTCACCAGCAGAGTTATACGGAAGAATGGTTTTATTTGGTGACGTGTTCGGAATAGCAGGCATACTAATACCACCTCGTCCTTCGATGCTGGTCGCAGGTTTAGCCGGAACACGGGGTGCTGGTCTTTTAATTCCTTTTAGTGCTTTGCCAAACATTTCACACCATCCTTCCTTTAGTTTTACCACGCTGAGCACAGCCGTCTGCACGTTTGGAAGCAGATGATTTGACTACACCACCTTTTTTCATACCGGTTATTGCATTAAACCCAACTGGTGTAACACCGCCATTTGGAGTTGTAATTCCATAATTAATGGCGTTAGCCATTTCATCGACCCTACCCATTAGGGATTCAGCATTATCAGCCAACCCAGCCAAGCCACCTTCGGCGTACTTTTTAGGCTTCTTTTTGTTGACCATTTTTATCTCCTTTGCGACTTAACAAGGTCATCAATTTTTGTCTCAAGCCTTGCAAAGCCTGAATCAAAATGCTCGCGGATTTTTTCCAAATCTTCTCTAACTTCTGTACGAGTGATGTGGTCACGCGCAACCTCCTCTCGGGTCTTGTTCAAAAGAATCCCAAGTCGATTGAGTTCTGCAAACTTCTCTTTCAAAAGAAATCCCAGCAGAGCAACAATCGATGTGAGAATCACATTCCAGACCAACATTTCCATTCTTCTTCACCATTTGACTTTATCAGCCCAGTAAGCAGCACTCATCTTGCCTTTGGCGATGTTGCTTGCATGGCGTGCTTTAAATGACTTGCGCTTTGCCTTCATACGGTCAGACTCACCCGATTTGGGTTTGCCTGCCGTACCAGACACAGTGCCTACCTTTTTGCCCTGCTCTCCAAAGCGGATCACCTTCTCTTTCCCGCTCTCGCAAGCCTTCACAACGTGAGACTTCTTCGGGTGAGTGGGGGTAGATCGGGGCTTGTTGCAAGGCATCTCCGACTTCTTGACGGGCTTAACCATTGGCGACCTTCCTCTCTTCATCCAGCGGCTTGAGCAGCGGATACAGGAAATCTTCCCCAAAAGAACCCTCAAACTCATGGACACCCATGTGTCCGAGCTTGATCGTGGGGTCTACCCAGACCGTAAACCCATGCTCCCGGGCGCGGTCGCAGAAGACATAATCTTCACCGACGTAACCATCTGGAGTGGATTTGAAGTCAAAGAAGGACTGAAGCACCTTGCCGGTGTTCTGGTCCATGTACTTCCATTCTGGGTGAGCATCACGCAAGACCTCAAAGACCTTGCGCTGGATCATCATGAACCCAGTGCCCACCCTAAGTACCCTGACCAGCCCCATCTTGTCCATAAAGATATTGCCGTCTGCGTCTTGATCGAGAGAGGAGAAATAGACCTTCTCTTTTTTTCGAGCAGCCCCAACGCCTGCAACGATGGGCTTTTGTTGACTCCATGCCAGCAAACGAATGATGTCGTCGGCTTGGAATGTCATGTCTGAATCGACCATCAAAAGATGATCGGCATCAGAACTCAAAAACTCATTGGCAATGATGTTACGCACCCGGGACACCACAGAGCATCCTGAGACATTGGACATCTGAATCTGAATACCGTGCTGCTGCGCCTTGACGCAGAACTCGGCGAGCGCAATCGCTAACTTGACCGAGACCTTAAAGTCATACGCTGGCAACCCGATGAACAGTTTCTTGCCATGCAGGTCAAAAGAGGCTTCTGATTGCATAACATCACCCGTAGATCACCATGATGGATGCAACATCCGTTAGGTCAACATAGAGGTCAGTCTCAACCAAAATACCTTCTCCCGGTATTGAGAGAAAGAAAGTACCAGAAGCTGCCGCTGCTGGTGAGTTCATGGTCATCAAGATAGGACCGCTAGAGCCACCATCCCGAAAGACAACAGAACCAGCACTCGCACCTGAAACACCATAGACAAACTTGATCCGACAACGAAGTAAATTGTTGTCGTTTTGATCTTTCATCTGCCCATCGGTCGTTCGCGGCTTGGACGCTAATACATCATATTGCATGGAAGCCATGTCAGCCTCCTATCAGGAATCTGCAAATGGAGTAGCAGGAGAGCCTGTGCAAACAATAACGCCGTTGACCATGTACTTGTTGGTGGTCAGCGAAGTGATGGTGATGCAAGTGCCAACCACGCCGCCAGTCGTACTGCCGTTCAGATTGATGAAGTCATTGGCAGCGGCAGGAATGAAACCAGCCATTGCGCCAGAGGTATCCGAGTCAATCGACAAAACCGAACCAATGAACTTGTCAGTGCCGTTCGTGCCGATCTTGACCGAAGAGGTCGCAATCGTCGCGTCCACCAAAATGGTGAAGGTCGCACTTTGATTGTTTTGAGTGTTGGGATCAGCGCCCGGGCCAGCCGCAGGGGCGTTTGCCGTAGTGTTGATTGCCGGAAGTGTGATGGTCAGATTGGAAGCAAGAGCGCCACCAACTTTGAGAATCTTGCCAGCGTGTGCTGCCACCGTCAGGGTGGTGCTGGAGGTCAGAGAGACCACATTGCCTGCGCCCTGCGAATAAAAGCCATTCAGCGAGCGAACCGGACCGTCAAAAGTAGAAATTGCCATGATCAACCTTTCGTGTTGTAGCACATCCTCTTACCGTCTCTACAAAGTCTGCTAGGTCAGTTCGGTAAGAGTGGGAACCTAGATGCCGGAATCATACTGCGTTTAAACAAAAAAGGGGAGGATTTTCGGTCCCCCCCTTTTTCATCAAGCGCCCGGGCTTCCGAAGATGCCCAGCGGATCGCTAAAGCCGAAGCTGTAACGCTCACGAGCCTTGTAGCGTACATTGCCCGTATCAAAGTCGCCGTCCATCGAGGTGTTCAGCGGGGTGCGGACAAAGTGCTTCAGACCGTTTGGAACATCCGTGGTCAGGAACCAAGCATTGTTGTCGGTCAAGAAGTGGTTCACGGTGTAACCACCCGGGATCGACCCATTGCTCTTCAGGGCGTTAATGTCGTTGTTGTTGGTAGAAACCCGGAGTTCCGTTTCCAACAGGCGAGTAGCTACGAACATCAAGCTCGGAGGAACAATCAGCTTGCGCGGTTTTGCCGCGATGAGCAGACCACGTTCATCGGTCCACGCTGCGATCTGGATAACGGCGGCTTCAAGCGAAGTCTCGTTCAGGTCGGCAGGCGTGGCAGGCTCGTTGGAGTTGGTTCCACCAGAGACCAAAGGATGCGAAGTCGAGAACAGCTCGACACCATCGCCACCCGTGTAGGAGGGCGAGAAGCCGTTGTTCAGCACATTAGCAGCCTTAACCTGCTTGGTAAAAGCCATTGCACGAGCCAGAGCCTTAGTGTAGCGAGACGACAGGGAGTCATAGAGGTTGTCCTCAATGGCTTCTTCAGTCAGGCTAAAACCAAGGGCAATGGTTTCGTGCTGGTAACGAGCAGTCCATGCCTCTTGAGCGTTGTCATAAGCGATGGCAGAGCCTTCGTTTTTGACCGGCGCAGCAGAGAAGCCAGACAGTTTGGTTTCCTCCTCAAAAGAACGCTCAGAGGTTTCGGTCTCGAAAATCTCTTTGTGTTCTTCCTTGTAGGTTTCATACTCCAAACCGAACAAGGCATTCAAGCCCGGGAGGAGTTCTTTGAGTAACTGGGCACGAGAAATAGCCATTTTTAAGCACCCCTTCCTTCAGCGTTTTCATACAGAGAAATGCCGAAGTTAAATCGGACAATCACTTCCGTATAAGAACCCGGGTAGCCAGCAATGGCAGTCTCGGGAACAACGTCCACCACACGAATCGGAAGAGTGGTCTCCGTATCAGTAGTGTTTAGGACAGCGTTTTTAGAATTGCCGTTGGTGGTACTGCCGGTGTTTTGAACCAGCGACACATTCTTGCCAACAGCGGCTTGGGTTAGGTTGCCAATGGTGGTGCCAGCGGAAACCACGGCGACTTTGTACAACTGATCAGGATCGTCTTGTACATAAGCCTGAATACCCGTTACATTCACAGCGCCGGGGTAGAACTGTTTAAACACCGGTTGCGAAGTATTGGGATCAATGTAGGTGCATCCAAGAAACACACCAATTGTGGTCGCAGTAGCCGTGGTCGTAACCTTGGTGATATTACCTGCGCTGTTCAGAGTGACAACATCACCAAAGAAAATGGCGGTGGTTTCATTCTGACCAATAGGCATTTCACGGGTCTGACCAGCGTATACCTGACCACCAAGCAGGTTCACAGGAACCATGCCATAGGGGGCATCAACGGTCGGATAAGCCATTACTTACTCCTTATGATCTGCTGCTTCTGCTCGTGGTCGATTTACGCTCACTAAACATAGGCATACGAGGATCGTTTTCCTTCATTAGATTGGCATCTACAGCCCTCGTCTGCGCGTCTGTTTGAGCACGGACCCATTCGTCACGCTGCTCAACAAACTCGGTTGGAGTTTTGGAGAGAACCAACCCACCAATCTCGACCAGTCCAGTGGACTTGCCGGGATATTGCAGTTCTGAATGATCTTCCCGTTTGACCGGAACCCATCCTTCATCCTGCTTGGACATCATGTTGCGATCATCCGCTTGTCCAAGGATCGATTTACGAACCCAGCGATACGAATAACCGTCTTCCTTGTTAGGTTTGGGCAGCAAAGAGGGCGGTGTCCAAGCCCTTTTCCTGATAACTTGTTCACGAGTTTCTTGATCTCGTGGGGTGCGATCAGCCATTTGTCATCTCCTTCGCCACTTGAGCGGCATACTTTTCCAAGGGAACTCCCAGCCGTTTTGCAATAGCAACTTGAGTTTTCGTCAACGTGACCTTTTGTGATCCCGGTGTACCCCTTGAAGCAGGAGCGACGACATTCGCGGCAGGCTTGTTAGACCTGAACTTTTGCGGGAATGAATCCCGAATGCGAGCATCCAATTGCTCGAAATAGGCGTCCGATCCGGCGACATATCCACTCTGGACGAGTTGATCGTGGATACCAAAGGCGGCACCTCGCATAACTGGGTCTTCATTGAACCATTGGTTCTTTGTTACCCACTGACGGGTCCGTTCGTCAGGAACAACTTGCGGTTGTTGTTTGGTTTCTACTGGAATTTCTTGTGGTTGTAAAGGGGCTTGATACCTGTGTTGGTAATTTTCAATTTCCCGCTTCCCAACCACCGCCTCCGAGAGCTTCTTTTGGGCGGCGATCATCTTCTCGGTATCGCCAGCCTCGTATGCCTCTTTGTAGTCGCGCTCTGCCTGAGACAGAATAGCGTCATGCTTTTCTTTGCTGGTTTCTACCAGCACCCGCTCGCCTTGAGAAAGGCGCTCTTGGAGCATCCGATTTTGCTCTGCTACCTGTTTGGCGTAGTTGAGAGCCTCTTGCTGCTCGCGCAAAAGACGCTCTTTTTCCCTGCGCTCCTCATGGTAGCCAGCGCGAAGCTGGCGAATGCGCTTCTGCACATTTTCAGAATACTGAGAAATCTCATCGTCATTGACCTCAATCTCTCCGCGAGATTCAGGTTTGCCACGATCTGACTCAGGCGTATCGTCCACAATTTCAATTTCTGGACCGCCTTCGATCTCAATCTCAAGATTTTGGTTATTTTCGGACATAAAAGCTCCTTATAGGCGGGTAAGCACCCGTGGATCGGCAATGACAGCCTCTACGGTGTCATCGTTGATAAGACGAAACTCTTGATCTCCCTGCGGGGTAGAAATCTTAAATCTCGTTCCGGAGTACGACCGCATGATGATGTAGTCGCCCTCCTTACACCAAGCCCCATCAGGAAATTTGTCAGGGTCTTGGTATGCCTGTGGACCCAGCTTGACAACCAAGCCCACGATAGACGCAGTTTCTTCCTTTTGCCGAGTAGATTCAGCAATAACGATCTGAGAATCCTTGAAAGTTTCTTCCTTTTTAGGAATGGCAATCAGGATTCGGTATCCCTTTGGTTCTGGCAGTTGCAAATTACTCATCTGGTAAGTCCTCAATGATTCTTATGAGACGCTGGAATGCTCGGATTTCCCCCACCGCCTCTCGGTAAGCAGGGTAGTCCTCAACAGCACTGAAAGAAATTCTCTCTTTCAGCGCCTGTTGTTCTTTTTTAAGCTCATCGAGGAGGTAGTCCTTTAGTGCCAATGTTTGCTCCTATTTTCAAGCCTTCAATTTGTTGCTTGACTTCCATTGCCTTGTTGGCGTCCATGACCTTTGCGCCAATGTTTGCCCCAGCAATGCGCTCTTGAGAGGCGATACGCTCGCGTTCGCGCTGATCTTTTGCGACAAGGTCTGCCTCTCGCAGCTTGACATCTGCTTCGTCTTTGGCTTTCTTCCGCAAAACTTCTGCTTCCCTAATCTCCAGTTCTTTTTGCTGCTGCTGTATCACTGGGTCTTGAGCGGCTTGCTGCGCTGCCTTTTGAGCCATCTCTGCCTGATCTTTTGCCAGCAGTTTGTCTGAGGCGGCGGCAACGGCGCGGGAGAGTTCGACCTCGATGTCCTCTGGCAATTGCTCGTCCGAAGGAGGCAGAGCAACACCCAGCATCTTTTCGATCTCCACGCGGTACTGGAATCCAACATGCTCGTTGATATGCGCCATCATGGCGGCTTGAATGAACTGTGCGCGGGGATTCTGACCCACGATCTGCTGAATCTTTGGATCTTGCATGGCGTTCATGTGGACCTTGATATGAGCCTCATGGTCCTGATACAGGAATGCCTTAACGGGCTTGCCAGCCATCACTGCCATGTTTTCTGAAACAGGGTTCATGGGCTTCTGATCGTCCTCAATCGGGATGATCTTGCCGACATTCTTGATACCCAGAACCTCCAGCATCTGGCGATGCAGTTGCGGCAGGTCATAAATCTGGGGAGCGCCCTGCGCCAGTTGAAGCGCGGCTTGATACTGGACTACCCGCTGCGCCATTGTGGAGGCGTTGGGGTCCGACACAGGGATGATGTCCACCATGTCGTAGTCGGTCTTCTTGGCTTTTTTTGGAGCGTCTACTTCGTAGGAATAGGTGTCTGGGGTGTAGTCCCTGACAATTGCCGAGATCAGCTTAAATTCATGCTTCATGGCAGCATGAACCCGAGCCTGCACCGCGCTCATGACCTTTAATGTCCGCTCAAGGATTGCCAAGGTCGTTCCTACCGGGGCTTGGTTGGACATATCGCCAACTTTCAAATCTGCCACGGAGGCGAATTTTCTGCCCTCTTCGACGATGGTGTTGAGGAGGTTGTACAGAGTTGCGCTTGGTTCTTTGTAGGGTAGAGGAACGACCGAGTCCTTGATGGTCATTCCGGTCACATCTACATCTCGCCACTCACCCGGCGAAATTGGGGTGTCATCCCCCTTGACCCGCAAATCTTTGGACTTGAAACCCCCGGGGAGATTGGACAGAGTGCCAGCGTCAACAAGTTGTCGAAGGATGGATGTCGCACTCTTTGCAAAACCACCGACGAGGTGAATCAAGCCAAAGCCGTAGAAGCCAAAACCCGGGATGTAGAGGTAGTGCGTGAAGTGCATCCGCTTCTGCCTCGTCTCATCATCCTCAAGGTAGTTACGCCGAATCGCCAGAATCTCGCCCGTCGAGGCGATAGTGATGACATACGGCAAAGCAATACCGTCCGGGTCTTCGTATCCCGGCAAATCGTAATCAATGTGAATCTCATACAAGAGGTAACGATCATCATCAACGATGTTGATCCCAGTCTCTTCGTCTTTTTTCTTCTCAATCTCAGTGGTTGTGCGCTGCGGTTCAGCCAGTTCAATGTCTTTGTAGAAGCCAGCCACCTGAAGTTTGCGTATCTGGTTATGCGTTTTACGCATACGATGCGCGATTCGCGGCGCAGAAAGCAGGTCAGATGCCCCGTAAGGCACAATGATGTCCTCGGCGGGGACAAACATGGCAACTTGCCTGTTTAAACTGGGATCAAAATAGACTTTTTTGAACGCCGATCCGGTGATGGGCAGGTTCCAGAGCAGCCTTTCATGCTCGCTGCGGTACTCAGCCATCACTTCGGTAAGTTCGTAGTTCATGTCGTCTTGAACACGAGACGCCGCCTCTTCTTTTTCCCGGCTGATTTTGCCGATGATTTTGGTTTTGACTGGACCGGAGGCGGGAAATGTCTCCAAAATGGTCTCGGATTGGAATTTGACGACCGATTCCGAGAGGATGGGGTGATAAACGCCACAAGCGCCGTCCCAAGGCTCTGTTCTTTCGTCAATCCGCAGCCCCAGAAGGTCCAATCCCTCTTTGTAGGTGCGCTCCCAGTCCTTGCGGGAGGTTAAATCATCCCTGATGAACTGCAAAAGATCAGAGGACAGCAGTTCAAGCTGTCCCTCGGACAGCTTTTCTGCCAGATTTTCATCAAAAGAGGGAAGATTGATTTCAATTTCTACGATAGGCTCTTCACCGCCCTCTATCTCGATCTCAATTTCCACCTCGGGAGTGATCTCGGCTTCGATGCCAACCGGAAGGGCGTATAGTGACTTTTCCATAGCGGTCCTCAGTAATATGCCGTTTTACGGGGCATAAAAGAACTCTCAACTTCGTCCGACTCTAGTTTGATGAAGCCGCCTTGTCTGAAACGAAGCAATGCTTGGGTTGTTGAGTCCACCAAGTCATCGTGGTCGCCGTTTGGAAACGAGGCAAGCTCCTCCACCAGTTCATCAGCCCAACGAGTTTCGGGTCTCCAAACCATGCCAGACGCAAAAAGATCAGACACGGCGTTTACACGAGCTATCTTATCCGACCCTTTGCTCGGTGTGTACTCTGAAATTGGGATGCCCATCTTCCTCATCTCATAGATGAGGGGCGCTCCAGCCGCCTTTTTTTCCACAATCAGGGTGTCTGGGTTCCATTCTTTCCATAACTCAAAGGCGGTTTTCTTCAGTTCTGGGAACTCCATGCGCTCTTTGAAGGCGTCCAGAACAATGATGTTGGCAATCTCAGAGCCGTCTACATCCCTGTAGAAGACGCCCCATGTAGTGCAAGCTGAATAGTCTGCCCTGTTGTTTTTTTCAAAGGCTGTATCCCAGCTTTGGATGATGTAATCCACCTCGGGAGGGCGATCTTTTTCCCAAATTTTCCACATATCCCGCTTGATGATGGCTCCCTCTTCTGAGGTGGGGTTTTGTTGGTACTGCGCTTCCCACTTGCCCACAGGCAGTTCTGCCTTGATAGCCTCAAGCTCTTCCTGCTTCCAAAACTCGCCCCACAAGGGTTTACCGGAAGGCAGCAAAGCTGGCAATTCAATGATTTCCCAGTCTTCCAAGTCTTTTTTGACGGTTGTATTGAGAATTTGACCCGTTAAATCTCGCTTCGACCACCGAGTGTTGTGGCTGATGATGCCATTGGCGATGAAGTTTTCCGTGCGGTCCACTTCAACGTCAAACACCTCTTCTTTGCCATCAGGAGTGATGCTGATAATTGGATCGACTGTGAAGTCTGAGGTACGCTGAAGCTCGCTCAAGAACATCTGGCGTTTTCCCGTATCCGACTGCAAGGTTGCAATCGTTGCAAAGGAGTCCACGCACCGCTCCTGTGGAGTGGTCATGATCAATGCAGAGCTTGCCCCCCCAATGGGCGCGGGTGTTTTGCCCAGAAGGCTGCTCACCGCAGATGTCGCAGCGGTTACCCCGCTCTTCAACCATTTGATTAAATTGTTCCAGCGTGATGCCGTAGCGATGCTTGATTCTTTTGGCTCTGTTTTGCTCTGGAGTTGATTTTGGAGGCGTGTACTGCTGTCTGTAGCAGGATATACACAGTCCTTTGCAATGCACAGGCTGTCCGCATCCACAGAGTTTGTTACGCCATTTACCATGATGCCCAAAGGGCTGGCGAAGGGCTTCTGGGTTTTTGCGTCGGTATGACTCTCTTGCCGCGCAGGCTCCGCACATTCCAGGCTTTGTTTTTGCTCTGGATGGTCGAGTGCAGCCTTCAACGATACAAGATCGTCCCCCACCCTCAACTGATTGAGCCGCGTCCATTCCAGAACTCCTTCATTCATCACAAGAAACGGGTGTCTCTCGTTTGCACGGAGTATTCTGCCAGATTTTGTTTGTATCCGATATATAGCATCAAAACCACTTGACTGCCAGTTGTTTACCTTGGCGGTTGTCAATCTACCCTCTTCAAAGGTGGCTACGATGTCTCCGGGGCGTATTTCTGCCAGAGGTTTTTGGGTTCCATTGCCCATCAAAACTGAAGTATCCCCGGTCATGCACATAACTATAACAATAGACCCCCCGGGCTGGAGACGCTGCCGGGGACCGGATGAGTACCACTCATAGACTCTGTCATAGACCGCAGGACTGCCCTGCATGGCTTCTTGTTCACTGTGTGGGTCGTCAATGATCAATACATCAGCGCCTTTGCCGGTCACTGCGCCGCCCACGCCAATGGCAAAGTAATCACCGCCCTTGGAGGTGTTCCATCTACCTGCGGCTTTGGAATCTGCTGACATCTTGGTGGGGAAGATGTCCTGATACTCGGTCGATCCAACCAAGTTTCTGACCTTACGACCAAATCCCACTGCTAATTCTGCGGTGTGAGCGGTCTGGATGATCTTTTTTTCCGGATACATCCCCAAAAACCATGCCGGGAACAGGAAAGAGGCGAATTCTGACTTAGTGTGCCGGGGTGGCATATTGATGATCAGGCGCTTCAATTCCCCCCGAGCGACTCGCTCAAAGGCTTCTGCCATGATCTGGTGATGTTTGCCGGGGATGAATGCCGACCACATCTGCCGCACAAATGGCATGAAGTTCTGTCGGCACCGCTCTTTTTTGTCTGCCTGAAGCAGAGTATGGATCTTTTTGATCTCTGGAGAACCATCTGGCAGTGTATCGAGCAAAGCCAGATACTGCCTGATTTCATCCCGGGTCAGAAGATCACTCATAGAGAGAGCATCTTCTCCACAGAGCGGTCACGAAGTTTGATGGTCCGGACCCTATGGGGGACTGTGGTCAACAGTCCCTGATCTTGCAGGTCATGAATAATTCGGTGAATATTTGACTTGGAGTGCAGCCCAAGCCCAGTGGCGACATCCTGCAAAGAAGGGGGGAACCCCTTCATCCTGATGTAGGCTTGGATGAACTCCAAAACCGCTTTTTGGCGTTCTGTCACTGTCGTTCCTTTCAAATGAGGAGCGCAGTTTAAACGCGAACATCAGTTCGTGCAAGTGCCTTGTGCGGGTTCCCAATCCCAGCCAAAAACCCAAAGCATCATCTTGCGAATGTGCCAGCGGGGTTTCTGGTAAACGGCAAACTTGGTGTACCAATCCTTAGTTCCACCAGGCATGACCCAATACCCCACCGCCTGGGGTTGATGGGAAAGGAAAGAAATAGACTCAGCGGGGGCGGTGAAGGTCATCTCTTTGGTTTGGGCTGGGTTATCGGGATTTCCTTGGTCTGGAATGAATGGTTGTTGTAACAATGTCTTCTCCTAATTAGGAAACCTTCTTTGGTCTGGGTTTGCTTGACTTTTGTGGGAGCGCCACAAAGAGGGCATTTCATGAATTTTTGTTTCTGAGTGTTTTTTCAACCAACTTGGCAAAGGTCAAGCACCACTGCGGTCTGTTTTTGTCGTAGTCGATAAAAAGCTCAAATTCAATATGGTAGAAGATGTTTTCTACCTCATTTTCAGTGATTCCAACCCACTCCTTCTTGTAGTCCTGAATGTCGTCATCATCTTTCATTTTAAAAACTCCTTCACCTGTTCATACACACCATTACGGCAGCCTTGATCTTTTCCTGCTCGGTCTTTGCCTTTAGGACTGCCTCTTGATGTATCTTGCTTAATGGTTTCATGATGCGTACCCATCCGTAATGACTTTGTTTTTCGCTTCTTCGAGCGCACCGATCAGTGTGAGCCTGTCCGGTACGCTTGAGGTCTTGATCTTGAACTGACCCCTGTCTTTCCAGAAGCACAGCACGATCACGGTGTCTGGACCTTCGTTGCTGGCTTCGTTCAACACCTCCTTAGCATTGACCTTGTGGTGGTGCGGGATGGTTGCCATTTTTAATTTACTCATGCGCT
>Ga0194130_10000778_pt1 | contig 56308 bp, 54 predicted proteins | sample TA2KigsurfametaG_FD_160084 | JGI IMG/M metagenome (GOLD analysis project Ga0194130, IMG submission 160084) | Freshwater microbial communities from Lake Tanganyika, Tanzania - TA2015050 Kigoma 12 surface | ecosystem: Environmental > Aquatic > Freshwater > Lake | place: Tanzania: Lake Tanganyika...
GGTTGCCCTGGAGACGGAACGGGAGGCCTTGCTTCAGGCGCGGGCGGACTTGGAGGGCCGAACGGAGGCTTTAGAGGGCCGAAGGGAGGCCTTGGAGCGAGAGAACGCGGCAGTGCTCGCCCGAGAGGCCGATCTCCAGTTCCAGCTGGCTTCTTATGAGCAGGAGGCCCGACAGGCTCGGGACGCGGAGGTTCGTTTGCTCGACAGGGTTGGCCTGCTGGAGAGGGAGAACCAGCGGATGCGCGAGGACTCGGAGGCGATGGGCCTTCAGCTCGACCACCTTCGCGGTGAGCGGGACCGCCGTGAGCAGGTCGAGCGGGACCACGGCATCCTCCTCCGCCAGCTGGAGGACACCATGGCCGGCCAGACCAGGCGCATCGCCGCTCTGGAGGCGGATAAGGAGTCGCTCAGGGGCGAACGGGATCGGGCTCGCCAGCAGCGGGAAGAAACGCTGCGGCAGGCTCGGGTCACGGAAGCTGATCTTCAGGCCCGGGTCCAGGCTTTGCAGGACACGAACGGCCAGGCCTTCGAGGAAACGCGGCGCCTGACGGATCAACTCCATCATCTGCATGAGGAGTTGGAGCAGATCTTTCTTCAAGGGCAGGCTGGGGATGCTCTCATCGCCGCGCAACACCAGCAGTTGCAGCGTGCCCAATCACTGATGTCCCGCTTGCTGGTTCAGACCACACAGCCCATGATTCCCGCCCAAGCCGTCTCTGTGGAGGTGTTGCCCTCGCCTCCCGCCACGGCCATCGCGGGGACGCCCCAGACGAGGGCCAATCAAGGGCGCCAAGGGCGCTCGGCTCGCTTGTTGAGAAGGTTCTGGACGCCTTAACGGTTGCCCTAACGGTTGGACCCCAGCAGACGGCCCCAGAGACTTCTGGGGCGCGGCGGCCGGAGCCGAATCTGCTCCTGGCGGTCGAGCTCGCCCTCCAGACTGTCCAGATACCGACGAAATCCGTCCAGGGCCTGCCAGTGCTCCGCTTGTCGCTCCGTTGGAGCCAGGGAGACCCCCAGGGCGGAGGCGGCGAAGGCGTCCGGCTCACGCTCCCGCACCAACAAGGTGGCCTCCAGGATCTCTGGGGGTGGAAGCTGCACCGGCGAGGCCTGCGGCAACCGCAACAACCCCTCGGGGTCGAAGGTCGCCCAGACGCTCGCGCCAGCCGCTTCCGGCCACTCGGCGATCGCCAGACGGAAGCCGCAGGCCTCGACGTGGCCCTGATTGGCCATGCCCGGCCGCAACTGCTGACAGATCAATTCTCGCGGCGGCAGGTCCCGTGCCTGCAACCACACCTTGGCCGGCTCCCGCTCGCCCGCCTTGTAACACCAGCCATGAAGCGTCCCGCCATCCGGGGTGAGCCCATCAAAATGCCCGCGCAAGCCGCGTCGCTCTGGATCCAAGGCCGCCAACAGACGCCTTTGGGTGCTGGACCGCGCACCGATGTAGGACAGGGGAAAGCGTTGGCTGCCATCGGCGGAAAGGGCCAGGATTTGCGGGGCTGACTCCAGGCGTGACAGGGGAAGATCTGCGGGAATCTCCAGTTGAAAGCCGAACCGCCCTTCCCTCCGCAAATGGTCTTCAACGTCGGGTCGTGGATCCTGGATGCGTCCATGGGCCAGGAGATGGGGGCCGGACAGCAGCCGCACATCACTGAGGGCGTGATGGGGGTGATACGCCCAGCCCGCTATCAATGATGGAGTAATCAATTCGATCCCTCCCCGTAGCAACTTGGCGTCATGGTCCGACTCTTGACGAGGACCTGCCACCAATTTCTTCCAGAGATTTGGCATGATCATGCTGATGGGGAGGACGCCAGAGGAGACCTCTGGGGAGCGCTGAGGCCGAGGTTGGCCCATTCTTGCTTGGTGTATCTCGGATGTCCAGTTTCAATATCGAACGGGTTGCGGAGGAAGGGGCCTCCGTCGGCGGCGCCAAAACTGCACAGTGGAGTCGTGTAGAGACAATCTGAGAAAAAGTAGTGAATCACTTGACTCCAGCGACGGCAGGAGCGGGATTGAACCGGTTCGCCTCCATGGAGAAGGTTGGCATGCCAGATCAACACCTCGCCGCGTTTGGCCAGAAAGCGGGTCAGGGGAAAACCTCCACTTTGAACGGCCGCATGCCAGTGATCTTGAAAGAAGCGCTGCGGGTGAGGCTCGGCGGCGACCTGGACCGGATCCAGGCCCAAGGACTGGGCGCTCAGATAGGGGAGTCGGTGGCTGCCGGGATAATAAATTAGTGGTCCACTTTCGTTTTCGACATCGCGAAGTGCGATCCAGACACCACACATGAACCCTAGGGGATAGCTATGGAAATGAATGGCATCGCTGTGATATGGCTGCTCGCTACCAACGGCAAAGTTGAGGGTTTGGAAAGCAAAAGGCTCCCGTCCATAGACCGTGCTCAGAAGATCCAGAACGACAGGCTCCAGCGCCAGACCGCGGATGGAGGCATGCTGCAACCAGCCATCCTGGAGCCGAGGGGGTGAGCCTTCGCCCTGCTCCCAGAGGCTGAGCGGCTCAGCGAGCAGCGGCTCCAAGGACCGAATGACGTCCTCAAGACCATCGAGAAACGAAGGGGTCGCCAGATTCAGGACGCAATACCCGTGATCGTGAAGAGCGCTGGCTTCCTTGCTCCAACGACCGAAATGTCCTGAGGCCAGAAGTTCGGGAAAGTCAGCACGATCGATCAGCGGCTGACCTGTGAGATTGAGAGGCATCAAGACAAGGAGGATGGTCGCGATGTGCGGGCACCAACGGCATGGGACCGCAAAGCCAGAGAAAGGTTTTCTTCAACGAGGCTGAGGTGGGGACTGTAGTTGGGGTCTGCGGTGAGCAGATCACCCCACCGCTGGATCATCGCCTGACGTTCGCGTTGCCATTGGTTGTGGGCTGCCCGTTCTGTCGGGGCACCCCGGCTTTTGGATTCATGATGCAGTAAGACAGCATCAGGGCAATAGAGGTTGCGGTAACCAGCCTGCAGCAACCGCAAACAAAGGTCAACATCGTTGTAATTGACGGCGAAATTCTCCGCGTCAAATCCCCCTACTTCCAGGAATAGCGTGCGGCGGATCACGAGGGTTGCCGCTGTAACGGCACTCACATTATGAGCAAACTGTAATCTCATTTGGTAGCCATCGGCGTTGGAATCCAGATATTTGTGTGCATGACCCGCAATGCCACCAATGCCTAGAAGGATACCAGCATGTTGAATGGTGCCATCGTCGAATAAAAGTTTGGCGCCGACAGCGCCAATCTCCGGACGCAGGGCATGAGCGGCCATGGTGGACAACCATCCACCATGGACCGCTTCCACGTCATTATTCAAAAAGGCGATCAATTCGCCCTTGGCCAAGCCGACTGCTTCATTGTTCAATGCCGAAAAATTGAAGGGCCCGGGTCGACGCAAGAGCTGAAAACCCGCCTGCTTCTCCAGCTCAGCAAGATAGTCCAGGGTTTTCTGTTCACTACTGCCGTTATCGATCAGGATGATTTCCGTTGGTGGATTCCCTGCGCCATGTTCACGCAGGGACGTCAGGCAGCAGCGGAGTAGATCCCCATGATCTCGGGTGGGGATGATCACGCTGACCAGCGGAGGTGGATCGGGAAGAGGCCAGTGCACGACGTGGCCGCGATTCTGGTGAAAGGTGACCCGAAGAGGCGTGCCATGACGAGCGAAAAAGGTCTGCAGCGTCGCGGCGGTCTGGGGTGTGGATCGTTCTGCTTGAGCTTTCGGCAGATGATGATAAAGGATCTCCGGGAGGTGGAAAATCTGATCCGCTCGACAGCTCGCTGTTACTTCAAGTATGAAGGAATAAAGTGATAGATTTGCACCTGCATCACTGAGTGCCTGGCAGGCGCGAAGGCAGTGGTCACCGCGGATGGCCCAGCTGTGGGAGTACGCGGCATCGCTGTACAAAAGGTCGGGATTCCAGGCCGGCTTGAATTGTGGCGCGTAGCGGCGCCCTGTTTCGCTGATGCGATCTTCATCCGCATAAATGGCCGAGGCGTCGGGATGATTTTGGACGACAGCGGCGAGCTTTCTGAGCGCATGTGGTGGCAGTTGGTCCCCCACCTGCAGCAGAACAACCCATGTTGTTGTGTCGCCGGGCTCGAGTTGGTGATCCGACATCAACAGCCGATAGGGGCCTGGTGCTTGGTTGTTGAGACTGTGGACTGAAAGCTCACAATGTTGCTCATTATCGCGATTACCCCAGATCCAAATCGTGAAGTTGACTGGATCGGGTTCGTTGGAATCAGGCAGTGCGGGGGATGAAACCTCACGTTTGTCTTCAAGAAGATGAGGAGATTCAACACGTTCAATCCATTCGTCATAGCCAACCAAGGGAAATAACTTTCGTGAAAGAAGTCGGTTGTAATCACACCATTGCTGTCGGAATGATTGTTGTTGCAGACTTTCTTTGCTATACGCAGGATGAAGTCGGTACAGCTTTTTTGCCACCATCTGCTTGATTCGACAGAAGGGCTGCGGCACCAGTCGCAATTCTGAAATCACAGCTTGGCCGTTGAGGCCAATGAGTTCAAATCGACAGAGTTGATGTCCTTTGCTGATCCGCACCACGCGCCGACGGCGCTTGCCATTCACGAGCACCCGTCCCTGGGCTCCATTCAACAATCCAAAGCAGCGCAGCTGCTCCGTCTTGATCCGAATCGTCAAGGTGTACCACCCCGGCCGAACGGCTTGGCGCAGCGTCAAGGAGGGTCGCGGCTGATCAGGCAGCCAAGCCCAATCCTGCCGGGTGCGCACTCCAGACCAGCGACGGAGCCAATTCACTGGCGATGACTAGCCTGCATGCCGAGGACGAATTTACCGAGACTGAGACCCACGGCACAAGCGGCCACCACGGCGAAGAAACCCTTACTTCTCCAGTCATTTTGTGGGTCTTCGGGACGTTGTGGGGCCGATAGTAACGCCATGAATTTTTGTTGGCGCTTGCTCTCCACCCTTGCCTTCTCCACAGCCGTCAAGGCTAGCTTGTAAGAATCTGTGGCAAAAGCCACATCCGATTCAAGTTTCAACATATCGGCTGCTTTTCGGGTCAGATTTCTTCCCTGGCGGGAGACAGCGGACTTCCTTTCTTTTTGAATTTGTTGCTCAAGTTCACGAACCTGATCTTCGATGGCGGCCACTTCGGGCTCAGCGGGATCTTTGAATTGGCGTCTTAGCGTTGCCAACTCAACCCGCAGATCAACCAACTTCTCTTGCAGTTTGCTGATCGTTTGACTGGCGAGTTCCGCTTCACTTTTGGGGTCGATAACAGCATTGGATTCTTGATAAATCAGTAAGCGATTCTTGGCCTGATTCAGGATAGAGCGGGCACGTATCAACTCCTCCTCGGCAAAACCTTTCTGCTTTTGGCTGATGTCTTGGTTCAGCTGATTCACAAAATGCTCGCTCTTGGCCAGCATGAAACGGTTGAGGTCATAGGAGGCCTTAGGGTCCAGTCCAACGGTGCGCAGCACGATGGCTCCTGATAACTCATCCAGAGTTACAGCCACTTGTTTTTTGAAAAACTTCAGTCGCTTTTCATTGGAAAGATTTGGTTTGATCCCGGCGAAGGGATCGGATCCTTTTTGTGCATAAGCCTTGTCCAAGTCAAAGGTACGCGTTAGATCTGCAAGAACTTGAGGGGATTGCAGGTAGGTTTTCAAAAAGCGAGCATCTTCCAATGAGAGCTGATTGCCTCGCGCGAGGAGGCCGGCCAAGCCTGTGCCTGGATCAGTAAGGCCTGCTTCTTCGGCTTTTCGGATAACAAAATCAGATCTGGTAACGTAGCGATCACGAGCAATGCTATAGAAATAAATTCCCGAGATCGCAATGGGAACCAGCATCAGCTGAGTTACCGAGATTCTCCAAAAATGAGCGGGTTTGACCTTGGGTGGTTTAATTGGAACAACTTTTTGATCAACTTTCGTTGGATCGAGTTCCGGAGCAACCTCCTCATGCTGATCCTTCCGAAGAAGGAAGCGATTCATAGGGTTAAAGTCATCAACGCCAATCATGTTGAGACAGCCTCAAGGGGAGAAGAATGGAAGAACGTTTCCCCGCAGTCGCCCGGCTCTTGAAGGATGGAGATCATCAAATTACTGCTCAGCGTGTTGATTTGCGGGGGCTGACAGCAGTCGATCGGTGTGGACAGCTACTGCCTCATCGAGGTCGGAGAATTCTTCAATCTTACCACCATCGAGGATAAACGCACGATCACAGTGCAACTTGAGGCCCCAGAGGTTGTGGTCAACCATCAGAAAATCGGACTTGTTCTTGCGGTCTTGAAGCACGCGTTTGCTTTTTTCTCGAAAGCGTTGGTCTCCAGCCGCTGTGACTTCATCGATGAGATAAACATCAAAATCAAAGGCCATGGATAAGCCAAAAGCGACCCGGGAACGCATCCCGCTGGAATAGGTTTTGAAGGGGCGATCAAAATAGACACCGAGTTCTGCAAATTCTTCAACATAGCGAACTTTTTCGGGCACATTTCGTTTTTCGGCGTAAATTCGACTGACAAAAGTGACATTTTCTCGCCCAGTTAAGCTGCCTTGAAATCCGCCGACCAGGCCGACGGGCCAGGAGATGGTTCGATCTGTTTCTATGGTTCCACTGTCGGGGAGATCAATGCCCCCCAGGATTCGGAGCAAGGTGCTTTTTCCGGCTCCATTAGCACCCAAAATCGCAATTGATTCTCCTGTATTAATGTTAAAACTTAGATCTTTGAAGATGGTGGTTTTGATCCCCTGATAGTAAAAACTCTTGGTGAGATTATTGACTTTAATCATGGATCAAGGGGGTGATGCGATGGCGCTTTTCTGAGGGCTGAAATGGAAAGGAATGAAGCGGATGTGGTCCATCGGAGCGAAATCGCTTAAGGTCTATCTTACAAGGTGAGAAGCTTTCGTTCATTATTGTAGTAGATCCAGAGGGAAAGTGTCAGAAGAATGACCGTGCTGAGTACGGCAAATTCGAGGTTGGCATCAGGGGTGAAGTAGTCCATATTCATTGACCTTCGATTAAGCTCGATAACATGCATCATCGGATTCCAGATGAAAAACACCTTGGTCCATGGTGGGAAGATCCAATAGCGAAAGGGGACGCCAGAAAGAAACCAGAGAATCCGCGGGACCCACAAGGCTGTCTGCTTGAAGCTTGGGAACAAGTGAGCCGCTGTCATGAACATCAGCCCGACGGAGAAGCCGATCAAGGCGGCAAGTAGAAGGGTGAAGAAGAACAGGCCAATATCATGCATGTAAACTTGATCGATGGCGATCCATGTGGCGACGCAGATCACGATCAAGCAGCAGGCGTAGAGTCCTCCCTCGCAGATTGTTCGCGCAATGATGGTGTCTATTGGCTTGACGGGTTTGTAAAATAATAGGGCTTCATTGGCTTCCATGGAATTGATGCTTCGATTGACGATCTGACTGAAGACCGTGAAGAGAACAATCCCCGAAGCAAGAAATAAAACCGGATTCAAGCTGCCACCGCGATGGGCGTTGATGGCAACGAGAAACACCATCCAGATGATGATCAATCCCAAGGGTTGCATCAGCACACCCAAAAAGCCACCTTTGACATCGCTGACTCTCGTGCGCAACTCTCGGTACACGAGAGCATCCACAACGCGCCACTGCACCTGCCAGCCGCTCAGCCGCCGCAAACCATCGCGTCGGCTGGTGGATTTACCACCGGCTTCGCGATCCAGTCGAAGTCGGCTGGCCGGAGGTTCCAAAGGCCATGGTCAAAAGTTAAGAGACTATTTTAGCCCCCTCCCCCCTGATCGGAGCCGTCTTCACGGAGCCAGGCCGCCGCATCCCTCAGAAACCCGCGGCTCAAGCGGCGCTCCATGCGATCCAGCACGTTCTCCAAGGCCAGACCCGCCAGCCCCCTGGCTCCCGGCGCGTTCAGGAGGGGGGAGTCGAGCCCCACTTCGGCCCAGCCCGCCACGGCGTCCCGGGCCGGTTCCAAGGTGGCCTTGAGGCGGAAGCCGAGCCGGTCGCCCCAGCCCCCCAGGCCTGCCAGCCGACACCCCGTGCTGCCCACCCGCAGCCTCCCATCCTCCCAGCGGGCCGCCAGGGCCAGGGTGGGAACCACCTCCAGATGCAGCACGCGATGGGGGTTGGAGCGGTAGGTCCAGTGGCCGGGGCCTTCGGGCCGCAGGCGCTCCCGGGCCAGGAGCGCGGTGAGTGGTCGGTCCACCAGGGCCAGGTAGGCGGACAGCCGTTCCTGTGAGGCCCCTGGCACGGAGATGGGGATCAGGAGCTCACGCCGGCGCACCACGCCTGTCCGGTTCTCCTCGGCTCCTGGGGTGGCGCGGTTGGCCAAGCGGGCGACTCCACGGCTGTGCTCGACTATGGCGGATTCGCCACCGGCCCCCGTCGTGACCCCCCTTGCCACCCGAGGAGCGGTGCTGGGCGTCCCCTCCCGGGGCATGGCTCGCATTCCCACCCTCGCCGCCCTGCTGGCGCCCGCAGTTCTGGTGACGGGACAGGCGGCGTGTCGCCGGGCGGACCTGACGGCAGTCCTGGCCTGGGGGCGCAAACCCTCTGCCCGAACGGCCGAAGCCATCGCCCGCGCCCGAGGGCTGCCCCTCTGGCGTTGCGAGGACGGCTTTCTGCGCTCCCTGGGCCTGGGCGACACCAGCGCGCCCTGGTCCGTGGTGGTGGACGATCTGGGCATCTACTACGACGCCACGGCTCCCAGCCGCCTGGAAGCGTTGATCGGTGACCCCCTGTCGCCGCTGGAGAGCGAGCGCGCCGCCGCCCTGTGCCAGCTCTGGAGACGGGAGCGGGTGAGCAAGTACAACGGCGTCCGGGACACGGCCCCGCCCCGCCAACCCTTTGTGCTGGTGGTCGACCAGACCCGAGGGGACCTTTCCATCGCCGGCGGCCTGGCGGACGAGGGCAGCTTCCATCGCATGCTCGCGGCCGCCCTGGACAACCATCCGTCCTGCCGCGTCGTGCTGAAGATCCATCCCGATGTGGCGGCAGGCCGCAAGCGGGGCTACCTGGAGCGCCTGGCGCCGCCCGATCCGCGTCTGGAGATCCGGGGCGACGGGGGGCACCCCGCCGCGCTGCTGGAGGCTGCGGAAGCGGTCTACGTGGTCACCTCCCAGCTGGGGTTCGAGGCTCTGCTCTGGGGACGTCCGGTCCATTGCTTCGGCATGCCGTTTTACGCGGGTTGGGGCCTCACCCACGATCAGCAGCCCCCGCCCTCGCGACGGCGTGACCACCGGCCCTCCCTGGAGCGGCTGGCGCATGCCGCGCTGATCGCCTATCCGCGCTACCTCGATCCCCACCATCCGGGCCCCTGCCCCCCGGAAACCCTCATTCGGCGGGTCGGTCTGCAGCGACGACGGCAGCGCGAGATGCCGGCCCGCATCGAGGCCTTTGGTTTCAAGCCGTGGAAACGGCCGATCCTGCGCCGCTTTTTGCGGGGATCAACCCTGCGCTTTCGCGGCCGGGAGGCCCGGCCCGGCCCGGAGGCGGAGGGGCTGGTCATCTGGGGCCGGGATCCGGGCCGGGGGGTGGAGCGCCGAAAGCGCCAGACCCCGGCGGTGTCCCTGCTGCGGGTGGAGGATGGCTTCCTGCGATCCGTGGGCCTCGGGGCCAATCTGATCGCGCCGATCTCCTGGGTGGTGGATCGCCGCGGCCTTTACTACGACGCCAGCGCCAGCAGTGATCTGGAGTTCCTTCTGGCCCACCACCCGTTCAGCGAGGCGGAGCTGCGGCGGGGCGCGGCGCTGAGGTCCCAGCTTCTGGCCGCCGCCATCACCAAGTACAACCTGCCGGCGCTCCCCTGGCACAGGCCCGAGCACGCCCGGCGCGTGGTGCTGGTTCCCGGACAGGTGGAGACCGATGCCTCCATCGTCCATGGCGCTCCGGCCCTGCGGACCAACCTGGAGCTGCTGCGGGCCGTGCGCCGGGCCGAGCCCGAGGCCTGGCTGGTCTACAAACCCCATCCCGACGTGGTGGCCGGTCTGCGCCAGGGGGGCGGCGCGGAGGCGGAGCTGCGACTCTGGTGCGATGAGATCGTCCGCACGGGGGCCATCGAGCCGCTCTATCCGCAGGTGGACGCCGTGCACGTGCTGACCTCCTTGGCGGGCTTCGAGGCCCTGTTGCGCGGCGTGGAGGTGCACACCTGGGGGTTGCCGTTCTACGCGGGCTGGGGCCTGACGCGGGATCAGCTGGTCTGTCCCCGCCGCGGTCGGCGCCTCAGCCTCGACGCGCTGGTCTTTGCCGCGCTTGTGGCCTATCCCCGTTACGTCAGTCGCCACAGCGGATACTTCATCGAGCCGGAAGAGGCGATTGCGGAACTCGCCGACTGGCGGCGGGAAGCCCCTCAGCCCCTGACGTGGTGGCGGTGGCTGTTCCGGCACTGGGGTAAGTGGAGAGAGCGTATCCTCCCTCACAGACGGCGTGAAACCAGGCGTTAAACTCGAAAGCAAAGAACTGTCAAGGAAGAGCTTGCGGGTGAAAAGCATTCCCATTCTTGGCCCGGTTCTCCTCCTGATGGGTCCACTCGGGGTATTCTTTTCGCGTTTTGCTCACCACCTGGAACAGCGGGGTGTGCCTGTCACCAAGGTGAGTTTCCCCCTTCATGAATTTGGCTTCACGCCCCATCAGCGCATTGCTTTCGCTGAGCCAATGCAGGAGTTTCAGCCATTTTTGTGCGCTTTGATCCTGGAGCGAGGCATCAGACATCTCTTCATGTATGGAGATTTTATTGATCCCCATCGCCTGGCGATTGAGCTGGTGAGACAAATGAATTCAGAAGGTGTGTTGCCATTTCGAATTGAGGCCTGGGTATTTGAACTGGGTTATATTCGCCCCAATTATGTGAGCCTGGAGCTGGAGCGGGTCAACGCCCGCTCCAATCTGAACAAACCGGTCGCGTTCTACCGGGCCCTGCCACCGGTTGAGGTCATTCCCCAGGCGCGACGGGACGCGGGACACCGCTGGCGAAAGATTTGGAAGATGCCGACGTTCATCCAGCACGCCTTCACGTCCTATCCGATCATCGCGGGGCCCCACAAGCTGCAGCCGAGGCCGTCTTATCTGGTGTCTCAGGTGTGGGGGCTGATCCGCAAGCACCTCTATCGGCTGAGCGAGCGGCGGGTGCGGCGCCTGCTGCTCGACGGCACCCCTTTCGTGCTGGTCCCCCTCCAGGTTTCGAGCGATTCCCAGGTGAGCCTGGGCTCGGATTATTCCGGCATGGTTCCCTTCATCACGGAGCTGGTCGCCTCCTTCGCCCGCCACGCGCCCCCGGGGGATCGCCTGGCGTTCAAGCACCATCCCCGTGATCGGGGCTACAACCACTACGGAGCGGTGATCCGGGACGTGGCGCGCCGTTATGGCGTTGAGGGGCGCGTTCTCTACTTCCATGACGCTCCCCTCGGCCCGGTCCTCAAGCGGGCCAAGGCGGTGGTCACCATCAACAGCACCGTGGGCCTCCAGGCCCTTTATCACGCGGTGCCCACCAAGGTGATGGGTCGCACCTTCTACAACCTGCCGGGGCTCACGGATCAGCAGGCGCTGGACACCTTCTGGGAGTCGCCAGAGCCCTCCGACCGCGAGCTGTTCCGCCGCTTTTACGTCCATCTGATCGACACGACCCAGATCAATGGCAATTTCGATGGCTTTTTCCCTTTCGCGCAGACCTTCAGCGTGTCTCCGGAGCTGGCGATCCATGCCATCGGGCCCCGTCCCGGGCTGGGGCGGATCCTGCTGCGGCTGTTGAGCCTGCTTCAAGGCTTCGCCACCTATTACCTGCAGTTGCTGGCGTTGGCGATCGGGGCGCGGGAGACGGCCCGCCGTCTGCTTGAGCGGGGATCGCAACAGGTGCTGCGGGGGTTGGGGGTCACGGTGCTCATGGACCGCCGGCTGGAGCCCATCGCCCGGCCGCAGGTGCACATCGCCAACCACGGCCATCCGTTGGACGTGCTCCTGGTGCAGGGCTGGTTCCGTGACTGCAGCATGACCACCGCGGCCCGCCACCTCCGCTGGCTGCTTCCCTTCTTCGCCGCCAGTGCCCAAAACTATGGCCACATCCATCTGGACCATCTCTGCGGCCAGTCCCGGGTGGAGGGGCTGCGCCGTCTGCTGCGGCTGATGGAGGAGCGCGGTCGGTTGTTTCTCTTCCCCAGCGGCTCCCTGGTCACCCCCATCACCCAGCGGGTGTCGGGAAGCTTGCATGTGCTGGGGCGCCGCGGCGGCGCCTTGATCGTTCCCTGGTTCACCACCTACCGCGGCTTCCCACGCCGCGAGGAGGAGCTCCGCTATCGCCCCTTCGCCCTGATCCTGAGCCGGCTGCTGGGGCCCCAGGCCACGATCCTCTGCCAGGAGGGGTCACCGATCGATCCCAGCGCCTTCCCGAACCAGACCGCCCTTTCCGATCACATCCGCGAGCTGTATGCCCGCCGCAAGATCTCGATCGAGATGATCATCTGAGGGCGTCTTCCCATACGGGCCGCAGATCGTCCACCACCAGCACCCGTCGTTGGTGGGGCAACAAGCCAGCCAGGTCGCAGTGCATCAGGATTTCGCAGATCTGATTGAAATCTCTCGCCAGAGACACCCCCACCACGCGCGCATTGCCAAACGCCATGTACTTCTTCAACAGCAGGGGCACGCGAAAGGGTTCCTGAAAGGTTTGCTCCAGCGAGCGCTCCAGCTCGCTCAGGGTCTCGGCCCGGCTGGCGCCAGCGATCACCGCCGATGGGGGGTGGTCGGGAAAGGGATGGCGGGGGGGGGGCACGGTCAGGTCGGCCCGGAACGGGGGCTGGAGGAGCTCGCCAAGGAACCGGCGGCGCAGGGGCGGGCTGTGCTGGAAGTGGTTGTAGGCCACCATGCCCAGGAGTTGAGGATGGCCGGTGGCCAGGGGGATGCTCACCATGGCGCGCAGCAGCATCAACAACACCGGGCTCGTGCGCTGGTAGGGGGAGGCCACGAAGGTGCGGCCGATCTCCGCGTAGGTTGCGCCCCGCCGCCGAAAGTCAAGATCCAATCCCGGGTAGCAGTGCTCCAGATAGGAGCGGCTCCCATCCCATGGGGGCTGATGCCACGCGGAGAGGCCCAGGCGCAACGATCCGGCCAGGGTGCCCCGCAGATGATCCAGGATCAACAGATGCCAGTAGTGGTCATCCCGTCCATCGAGATCGATTTTGGCCGGGCCGTGGGGAGAGACCTGGCGATAGGAGCGGGCTCGCACCGCCCCCACCCAGGACGCGACGCCGCGGAAGTGGGCGGGCGAGAGAAAATAGGCTGAATAGTGCCCATGTCCGAAACAGCGTTGGCAGGAGAGATCACCGCTGAACAGGCTAGGGGTTTTTTGTTCCATGCCAGAGCCTGAAGCGCTACCCACCGACGTTTTCAAATCTTCCCTCCAGTAGTCTCGTTTCGTGAGATACGGGAAGCCGCCAACCGAACTGCCCGGCCTTTCCATCAGGGAGCAGGGTCAGTGTGTTGTCGTTCTCCATCAGGGGGCCGGGTCCACCCTGGATCATTTCCTGCGGGGTCCCCTGGAGCGGCTGGGGGGGCGACTTCTGGAGTTGGATTCGGCGGTGGCGCCGGCGGAGGAGGTGCCCCGAATCCTGCGGGACGCGGGCCAGGTGGTGGTGGTGCGTTATCTGCCGCGGAGCTGGTTGCGCGTCTTGTCCGCAGCCCGTCGGGCCGGGGTGCGTCTGCTCTATCTCATGGATGATGACCTGCTCGATCCAACGCTGCTGGAGGAGTTGCCACTGGCCTACCGGCGGCGGGTGCGGGAGCGCATCACCTGGCAGCGACGCCGCGTGCCGGCCCTGTTTGACCAGATCTGGGTCACCAGCCCGGTGCTGGAGGCGCGATACGCCCCTCTCGGCGCTTTGCGGTTGCCCCTGCGTCCCCACTCCAGCCTGCTGGAGGAGAGGCCGCGGGTGCAACTGGCCTATCTGGGCACCAGTGTGCACACACGGGAGTTCGCCTGGTTGCGGGAGCTCCTGCGGCGGCTCCAGGAGCGGCAACCCCACACCCATGTCGACTTGTTCGGGGATTTGTCCATCAACCGCCAGTTCCGCGACCTGCCCCGCTTGCGCATCCTCCATCCCATGCGATGGCCCAGCTATCTGGCGGAAACGGGTCCGGGCCGGGTGGATGTGCTGCTCACCCCCCTGCTGGAGAGTCCCCTGAACGCGGCCAGGGCGCCGGTGAAATTCATTGATGCCGCCCGCTGTGGCGCCGCCGGGCTCTATTCCGACCGTCCGCCGTATCGGGGGTTCATCCGCCACGGGGTGGATGGCTTGCTGCTCGGGGACCAGCCGCAGGACTGGCTGGAGGCGATCGAGCATCTGATCCATGACGTTCCGGCCCGTCATCGCCTGGCGGAGGCGTGTCGGCAACGGGCCTTGCGGCTGAGCCGCGGCGAGCCGGAGGAGGGGAATCCGGCGGCTGGAGAGGGGGAAGACCGCTGAGAGCGACGCCGAATTCGTGGGAAACTTTGCTTTTCGCGACAGGACAGGCGCGCATGCTGGGCACCATCGGCACTTCGACGCGCAAGGGCCGGTTGGGGCTGGGGTTGATCTCCGCGACGGGAGCGGCCCTGCTCGGGCTGCCGCTGGCGGGCGCCCAGGCGGGTCCAGAGCCTCAACCCTCGTACGGCGCCGCGCCTGGAATCCGCTCCGAGGTGATCACCCCGGCGACCGATCCAGCCCTGTCCGGAAACATGCGGTATCGCCTGGGTCCTGGTGATCGCCTGAAGATGTCGGTCTTCCGGATGCAGGGCTATGAGACGGTGGCGGAGGTGCTCAGCGACGGCACCCTCAGCCTGCCCCGCTTGGGCAGCGTGCCGGTGTGGGGGCTGACGCTGGATGAGGCCCGCGCCCGCATCACGACGGGCTATGGGCGCATCCTGCGGCGGCCGATCGTCTATCTCGATCTGCTGGAGGCCCGCCCGGTGCGGGTGTCCATCTCCGGCGAGGTGCAACGGCCCGGGCTCTACAGCATCGGTCGGGGCGGCGCCAACCAGCTCAGCAGCAGCGGTGGCGCGGACACCAACAGCGGCGTGGTGATCCAGACCAGCGGTCCTCCCACCCTCCTGGAGGCAATTCAGAAAGCCGGCGGTCTCACCTCCTATGGCGACCTGAGACGCCTGACCGTGCAGCGTCGTCTGGGGGGGCCTGGCTCCCCGGTGAAAACGCTTCAGTTCGATTTCTGGAACGTGCTGTCCGGCGCCGGTCCTGTCACGAATCCGCTGCTGTACGACGGTGACAGCATCAGCATTCCGCGGGCGGACAACCTCAGTGAGCCGGAGCTGCTTGCCGTGGCCTCCTCCACCTTTGCGCCGGACACGATCACGGTGAATGTGGTGGGAGAGGTGATCCGTCCCGGCACCCAGAACGTGAAGGCCAACAGCCCCCTGTCCGGGGCCCTGCTGTCTGCGGGCGGCCTGACCCGCCGTGCGAGCGAGACCAATGTGAGGTTGTTGCGACTGCTGCCCTCCGGGGCGATCAAGCAAGCGGAGATTCGCTTCAGTCCCGCCGCCCCCCTCGGCTCCCCGCAGAACCCGCCGCTGCAGCAGGGGGATGTGGTGGTGGTCGATCGACATCGCTGGGCCAAAGCCACCGACAGCCTGTCCGACGCGGTGCAACCCATCGGCCCGATCATCAACGCCAGCTCCCTGTTGCGGATCCTGGGCCTGGGCTTCTGATCCGATCAGGATGCCGCGCCGGCTGGCCACTTTGGCGGCGCTGCGGCGACTGGACGCGCGGGCAGAGGTCAGCGCAACAAAATCAAAAAGGCGAAATGGATGACTTTTGATTCTGATCTTCAGCGGAAGTGCGAGCAAAACGCAGCGCAGTCTCAACCAAACTTAATGACATAGGTTGCCCGGACTTGCTTAGATAGTGTTGATCAATAATCGAGCTACTTAATGAGCTGGCTCTGGTGATGAATGAATAGTTTCTACCCACCGGTCTTGAATAATGTTCCTCATTCCGAGTGTCTTGACCCAGACGCTTTGCGAGAGGTTCTGAGACCATCCGCGTCCCTGAAATGGTGTCGCGGCCTGGAGCCTGGCGGCCATTTTCGCCATCAGATTGGCTCCATTGCCATCAACACCATGAGGCTGGTCAGCGACGCCGGCAGCGCCATGGAGTTCCTGGTGGAAGACACCCCCAACATGCACCTTTTGGCCTGCTTTCATGGCCGGCTTCATCTCCAGACCGCGACGGGAGAGCTGTCCCTGGTGCCCAACGGTTGCGCCCTGCTCCCCTCCGGCTTTCGACGCGGCAACGGTCATCACAGCCTGGCCTCCCTCACCGTCAGCCCCCAGGCGGTGGCGGCCGCGGCCGCGGCCATGGCCGGCCTGCCCGGTGGCCTGACCCTCCCCGTTCGCGACCGGGAGGTGTTCCCCCCGCTCGCGATCGGGCCGGAGCGCCCATCGGCGTCGGCCATCCACGGCCTGTTGCGGCACATCGACGCCTGCCTGGCTGTTGGCCCGCGGTTGGCCACGCTGCTCGGTTTGGACGACGTGGTTCATCGCACCGTGGCGGCGCTGCGGTATCCCGAGCTGCTGAGTGAGGAGCCGGCGGATCTGGAGCGCTGGCGGGAGCGGACGGGACGCAACAGCTTTGACACGCTGTTGGATGACATCCACACCAACCTCGACCAGCCCTTGCGCCTCAGCGATCTGGAGGCCAGAAGCCACTATTCCAGGCGCGCGCTGCAATACGCCTTCCGGGAACGGTTGAACACCACCCCCAAGGCCTGGATTCGCGAGCAACGGCTCAAGCGGGCCTTGGAGCGCTTCCGGGGCGACGGGCCTCGCCCCTCCGTGACAGACGTGGCCACAGCCTGTGGCTACGTGCATGTGGGCCATTTCAGCCGGGATTTCAAAGCCTGCTTCGGGATCAACCCCTCCCAGGCGCGTCGCGGCTGATCAGCTCCCCCCGCGGGGGTCTGCCGTCCGGGGCAGCTCTCGCCAGCGTCGCAGCAGGCGCCGCCGACTGTGACGCAGGGCGGCCACCCCGGGCCGCGTCGCTGGTGCGCCGAAGCGCTGGGCCTCATACCGGGCCACGAAGTTCCCCAGCTCCGGGTCCAGCTCCGGCCAGCGTTGCCGCAACCGCTCCGCGAGCCGGGGGAGGGTTTCTCCGGCGCGCGGGATCCAGCCCTGGCGCGCGAAGGCCAGCAGGCAACGGTCGAGCTCCCGCCGCTGGGGATCCCCCTCCCCCCGTTGTCGCAGCCACCTCAGCAGGGCCAGGCCACCGGCCAAGGTGACAGCCACAGCCCCGAGCACAATCAACCCCAGAGCCTCGCGCTGATCCCCCAGGAGGCGTTGCAGCAACGCCTCCTGGCTGCGGGCGTCGTAGCCCAGCCACCACCGGGTCCAGGCCAGGTCCAGGCCCCACCACTGCCGCTCCAGCCACTGGAGGGGATCCCTCCCCAGGCCGACCGTCCCGGCGGCCGCGGCTGCGGGCGGGTTGGACCCCTCGCCGGCCAACCAGCCGCTGGGATCCAGCGACAACCACCCCGATCCTTCGATCCACACCTCGCTCCAAGCGTGGGCATGGCTCTGGCGCAGATCCAGGTAGCCGGGTCCGCTGAGGGGCTGCACCCAATTGCCGCCGTGATAGCCGCTCACCACCCGAGCCGGCAGGCCGGCGGCTCGCAGCAGGGCGCTCACAGCGCTGGCGTAGTGGCCGCAGAAGCCCGCCTGACGTTCGAAGAGAAAGGCGTCCAAGGGAGCCTTCTCCGGCAAGAGGCCCGGTTGGCGGGTGTAGCGGAACGGTTGACCCCGCATCCAGCCCTCCAGCCGTCGGACCCGCTCCAGGGGGGGGCCAGAGGCCCAGCTGGCCCCCAGGGCCTCCAGCCGCGGATTGGTGCCCCTCGGCAGCGTCAGCAGGTCGGAACCGGGACGGGCCAGCCGCCAGACCAGAGGGGACGGCGCCTCCGTGATGGCGTAAGCGCGGCGCTGCCCCCGCGGGCCACGGTGGGTCAGCTCCCCGCGAGGGGTGACGCGCAGCTGGCGGCTGCTCGGGCTGCCGAACCCATTCCAGGGAAGCCGTTCGATGGGGCTCGCTTCGCTGAGCCACACCTGCGAGAGAGGGCCTCCGCCTTCGCGCGCGTTGCGCCAGGCGAGCAGCTCGCGGGTGGGATCCTCGTCAGTCACGCTCCAGCGCTGGCCATCGAACGCCTCATGCACCAGCACCCGCCAGTAGCGGGCTTGGGGCGGCGGCGGAGCGCCGGAGGCAAACGACACCCGCGCCGCCGGCGCGGTGCTGTCGGCGAGGGAGGCGATCCGACCCGGCTCCAGGGTCTCGCTGAGCCCGGTCACCGCCGCGGCGCCCCAGCCGCCGGGGAAGACGCCGATCGGCTGCAGACGCGGCACCAGCAGGAACAACACCAGGGCCAGCGGCAACGCCGCCAGCACCACCCCCACGCTGCGGCGCAGCAGCACGCCCCACTGGGCCGTGGAGCCGAGCTCGAGGGCCAGAAGGCCCGCCAACGCCACCATCACCGCAGCGCCTTGCACAATGCTCGCCGCCAGATCCGGCTGCATCGCGGCCTGCAGACCCGCGCTCACCAGCTGGAGCAGACAGACCAGCCGACGCTCCTGGAGCGAACGGGCCTCCCACAGCTTCAGGCCCGTCAGCAGGGTGATCACCATGGCGAGGGTGCTCAGCAGATCCACGGGCCGCAGGGCCAGGAGACCCGCCGCCAGCAGGCCGAAGGCCAGCCACTGCAGCCATGCCGCGCTTTGCGGGCGGTTCATGGGGCCTCCGCCAGCAGGAGGAGGCAGCGATCCCGATGGGCCAGCCCTTCGTCCGGGCCCACCACAGCCCCTTGCCAGAGGAGGCCGTAGGGCACCCCGAGGCGGTGCAGGCGACAGAGCCGTTCGCTGAGGTGTTGCAGGGCCAGCTCCCGAGGCAGGGAGGGATCGGCAGCGATCACCAGGACCCGCGGGGCCGTGGTGGCGAATCGTTTCACCTGGTGGCCGCGACCCTGGGCCAACAGCTTCCAGGCCAGGCGGCTGGGGCTGTCCTGCGGTCGACGGGGGCGCAGATCGTGCCAGTCGTCGCCTCCGGCCTCCAGGAGTTCCGCCAGGCCACGCCCCAGCCCGGACGGCCGCTCATCTCCCAGCTCCCGCACCGGACCCGCCTTCCGGGCGGGAGCGATCCATTGGCGGGCGGGTGGATGCCAGACGCTCCAGCAGACGAAGAGTCCCAGGGGGGCCGTGCTCGACAGGCGCAGGCGGCCGGGGTGGACCTCGCCCCGGTCGCGAGGGCGCCAGGGCAGCTCGATCTGATGATCGCCGGGCCGCAGCGACTCCACCACAAGCGGCTCTCCGCCAGCGTCGACCCAGTGCAGGTGAACCCCTTCACAGAGCCCGGAGCTGCGCAGGCGCAGCGGATAGGAAACCGTCTCCTCGGCGAAGCCCCAGGACGGGGGGGCGCAGGCCAACTCCAAACCGTGCAGGTTGAAGTGGGTGAGGTGCAGGGCCAGCAGCCAGAGGCCGAGCATCAGAAAGGCCAGCAGCAGGGGGCCATTGGTTTGGGTCTGGACGCCGACCACGAGCAGCAGCCCCACCCCGGCGAGCCAGAGCCAACCCAGCCCCGTGGGCAGGATGTAGAGCGTGCGCAGTCCCAAGCGCAGGCGGGGTTCCCGGCGGGGCGGCAGACGCGGATCGAGGCGCTTCAGCAAGTCCATGGGCCAGGGCCGGGGGTCTCCTCAACGCAGGCCTTCCACGGAGCCGAGCAGCGCCGCGCTCAGCTCCGCGCCATCGCCCCGGGGCTGTCCGCCATCCATGCGATGTTCCGCCACCGCGGGCAGCACGGCCTGCACATCGTCGGGGATGACATGATCGCGGCCCTCCAGCAGCGACCAGGCCCGGGCCGCCGCCAGCAGCCCCAATCCCGCCCGCGGGGAGAGCGGATGGCCCCTCATGCCGCGCTGGCGGCTGCGGGCCAGCAGGTCGAGCACGTAGTCCACGAGCACCTCGCCGCAATGTTGCCGTTGGCAGGCCTGCTGGAGGGTGAGCAGATCCGCCGCCCCCAGGCGGCCGGTGATCGTCTCCGGCTGGAGGGCCTCGCCCTCCAGCAGCGCTCGTTCGGCGGTCCGGCTGGGAAAGCCGAGGCTGAGGCGCATCAGGAAGCGATCCAGCTGGGATTCGGGCAGGGGGTTGGTGCCGCCCTGGTCGAGACCGTTCTGGGTGGCGATCACCAGGAAGGGCTCCGGGAGGGGGTGGCTCACCCCGTCCACGCTGACACGACCCGCCGCCATGCCCTCCAGCAGAGCGCTCTGGGTGCGGGGCGAGGCGCGGTTGATCTCGTCCGCCAGGAGCACTTGACAGAAGAGGGGGCCGGGTTGAAAGCGAAAACGGCTCTGGGCCGCCTCCCAGACATTGACGCCGGTGAGATCGGCGGGGAGGAGATCGCTGGTGAAGCTCACCCGGTGGAATTCCAGGCCAAAGCAGCGGGCCAGGGCCTCCGCCAGGGTGGACTTGCCGGTGCCAGGCAGATCTTCAATCAGGAGGTGTCCGCGCGCCAGCAAGCAGGCCAGGGCCAGCTTCACCTCGCGGCTTTTGCCCAGCAGCACCTGGCTGATGGCGGCGATCACAGGCTCCAGGCTGGGGGGGCTGACGGGGGCGGCGGTCACAAGGGGACGCTCACAGGGCGCGAGGGGAAGAGCATGCTTTCACGTTGTTGTTTAGTGGATTTTCACCCGCTCTGCCGCCGATGGCTCCCGCCACCCATGGGGGCAACCGCGCGGCGATTGCCCGCCGCCTCGGCTGTCGCCCCTCCCAGCTTCTCGATCTCAGCGCCTCGCTGGCCCCCTTCGCGCCGCCCCTCCGCCTGCGGCTCCCGCTGCTCCGGGCCCTGCTGGGGGGCGAGGGCTCCCCTCTGCGCGACTATCCCGATCGCGCGTTCACGGCGCTGCGCGGGACGATCGCCCGCCTTCACGCCGTGGAGCCGGAGCAGGTGTTGCCCGGCAACGGCGCCGCGGAGCTCTTCACCTGGGCGGCCCGCGACGCCGCCGCCGTGGGCACGAGCCTGCTGCCGACGCCCGGTTTCGCCGACTACGGCCGCGCCCTGGCCTGCTGGGGGGGGCGTTGGCGCCCCTGGCCCCTGCCCCTCCGCTGGGGGGAGCGCTTCCCCGCCCCTTTTCCGCTGGAGGTGCCCAGCGGGCTGGAGCCCGTCGCCCTCTGGCTCACCAATCCCCACAACCCCACCGGCCAGCTCTGGAGCCGCGCCTCCCTCGAACCGCTGCTGGAGCGGGCCGGGCTGCTGATCGTGGACGAGGCCTTCCTTCCCCTGTGCCCTCGGGGGGAGGAGGACTCGCTGCTGCCCCTGGTGGCCCGCCACCCGAACCTGGTGGTGATCCGCAGCCTCACCAAGCTCTACGGGCTGGCCGGCTTGCGCCTGGCCTACGCCGTGGCCCACCCTGAACGGCTCCGGCACTGGTCCCGCTGGCGCGATCCCTGGCCCCTCAACGGACTGGCCGTGGCGGCGGGGGAGGCCCTGCTGGCCGATCCGGCGGCCCATGGCCGCTGGTGCGCGCGGGTGGGAGACTGGGTGCGGCGCGAGGGGGCGGCCCTGGCCGGGGGGGTGGCGGCCGTGCCCGGTCTGGTGCCGCTGCCTTCGGCGGCGAATTTCCTGCTGGTGCGCGGTCAGACCTCGACGGGGCCCCATTCCCTGGAGCCCCTGCGGCTGGTCCTGGAACGCCGCCATCGCATCCTGGCGCGCGATTGCCGCTCCTTCCCCGGCCTGGACGGGAGCTGGCTGCGCCTGGCCCTGAGCGATCGGCGCGGTCGCCAGCGGCTCCTGCGGGCCTTGGCCCGCGAGGGCGCCTTTCCCCAGCCGCCCGATTGAGCGGTCCGGCCCGGCGGCCGCGCCAGGGTGTAGCGCCTAAGTTCATGACAGCTTCCCCGTTCTGATGCCTCTCCCTCCGGGTCCCGCCACCTGGGGGCCACGGCAATTGATCCAGTGGATCCGCTCCCCTTACGCCGTGATGCGCGATTGCGCGGCCACCTACGGCGATGTGTTCACCCTGAAGGTCGCCGCTGGCGCCGAGCCCGTGGTGTTCTGCAGCGATCCGGACGGGCTGCGGCTGATGCTGGGCAACGACGAGGGGCCGACGATCACCGCGCCGGGCGAGCTCAACGCGATCTTCTCCCCTTTATTGGGACCCCAATCGGTGATCGGCCTGAGCGACGACCCCCATCGCCGCATGCGCCAGCTGCTGATGCCCCCGTTCCACGGGGAGCGGATGCGCTCCTACGGCGAGGTGATCGACGCCATCACCGCGGCGGAGGCCGACGGCTGGCCCCTCGACGCGCCGGTGGCGGCCCGCGGCGCCATGCAGCGCATCTCGATGCGGGTGATTTTGCGGGCGGTGTTCGGCTTGCGGGAGGGGGAGCGCCTGGAACGGCTGGAGCAGGGCCTGGTGACGTTGCTCGACACCTCGTCCCAACCGCTGAGCACGCTGCTGATCTTCGTCGGCGCCCTGCAGAAGGATCTCGGCCCCCTCAGCCCCTGGGGCCGCTTCCTGCGCAGGAGACAGGCCGTCGATGATCTGCTGTACGCGGAGATCGCCGAGCGGCGCGCCCATCCCGAGCGGCGGGGGGATGACATCCTCAGCCTTCTGCTCGACGCACGCGATGCGGAGGGCCAGGGCCTGACCGATGGCGAACTGCGGGATGAGCTGATGACCCTGCTGGTGGCCGGTCATGAAACCACCGCCACGGCCCTGAGCTGGGCGCTCCACTGGCTGGCCACCCGGCCGGAGGTGCAGCGGCGGCTGCGCGAGGAGCTGCGGGAGGCCCGCACCGCGCCGGACGCGCCCGTGGAGCTGGCGACCCTGCTGCGATTGCCGTACCTGCAGGCGGTGTGCCATGAAACCCTGCGCATCTACCCGGTGGGCATGATCACCTTCCCCCGGCGCCTGGAGACGCCTCTCACCCTGGGGGGCCATCCGCTGGAGGCGGGCACCGTGGTGATGGGGTGCATCTTCCTGGCCCACCGGCGGGAGGAGGTGTTCGCCGATCCGGAGGAGTTCCTCCCGGAACGTTTTCTCGCCAACAGCTTCAGCCCCTCCACCTTCCTGCCCTTCGGCGGCGGCAGCCGCCGCTGCATCGGCATGGCCTTCGCCCTCTTTGAGATGAAGGCGGTGCTCAGTGAGCTCCTGCGGCGCTTCACGGTGGAGATCGATCCGCGTACGCCCCTGCCGGTGCGGCCGGAGCGGCGGGGGCTCACGTCCGGCATTTCGCCCCTGTGGCTGCGGGTGAGCCCCGTTCAGGAGGCGGCCCGTCCGGTGTCGTAGGCGGTGAAGCCACAGGCGCGGGCGGCGGCCTGCCAGGCCCGCTCGAAGCGATCCCAGCGGAAGGCCCGCGGGTCGCTGCGCGTGCGGCTGCGATCCACCGCCGCGTGGGTCGTGAGGCGGTTGAGCGGGATGCCCCAGCGGGCCTGCCAGAGCACCACCTGGGCGGCGGCGGCGCGGTATTGGGCGGCGGTGTAGCCGCTGTGGGCGGGGCTGTCGCCACGGCCGTCAGGGGGGGTGACGAGGCTGAGATGGAGGGCGATGTTGTTGATCGATCCCACCGAGGTGGGCCGGATGCGCACGCTCATGTCGCCCCAGGCCGACATGCCGGCGCCATAGGCCCGGTTCTCGTCCGGCACCAGGCGCAGCCGTTCGCCCGTGGGGGAAAGGAGCATGTGGTAGGTCAGCTGATCCTCGTTCCGGGGATGGGGCGTGCGGAAGAGCTGGAGGGTGTCGGCCTCGCTGACCACCGTTTCATGCAGCACGATCAACGCCGGCTGGTGGGGCACCTGGCGGCCGAAGACGTCGCGCGGCTCTCGTTCGCCGAAGTTGGTGGGATCGGCGGGGGTGGCCACCTCCGGCCGCAGGTCGCCGCGCGCCGACAGGGTTTGGCGGCACCGGTCCACGGCCTCGACGCTCTGGCGGGGCACCGGGCTGGGCGCCAGCTCCCGCACAGGCCAGGAGGGCGCCTTGCCGCAGGCGCCCAAGGCGAGGGCCAGGGCGGCGATGGCGGCCGGGACAGTCGGCGGAGTCGGGGAGCGCGAGGGGAAGGGGGGGAGCGGGAGAGCGGGGCGCATGGTGTCATTCAAGCCGCGTGGAAGGGGTTCCGGGCCGGGCGGGCAGGCGCCGCGGACGGGGTTCCCGGATGCGGTGCGGGCGCGGCTGGCGGCGGCCAGGCGGCAGCTCCCGCTCGAACCGGCCTGAGGGGATGGCGCCGGGACCGGTTTTTCTTCATCAAGAGAAATGTCGGCGGATCAAGACACATCACAAATGTCGAGCCGAAGATTCCGTCCCCCGGGCTGCGGATCCACGATGGCGTCATCGACCCGGAGGCGCCGGATGGACGACACGCCACCCAATCAGGTTCCAGGAGCGCACTGACGTTTGGACCCTGCTCCAACACTTCTCAAGCGATCTCTGGTTTCCCGGCTCAGCTCTCGCCCAGTCCTCGTCTGAGCTCCCGCTGACCGCTCCATGCGCCGCTTCAAGAGCCCCAGACCCCAAGTGGCTCCAGGTGCCCCGGACGCAAGGGAAACCCTGCTGGAACCCTGGCCCCAGGTGGCCAGCGTCAGCAGCTCCGCCCCACAACTGAAGATCGGCGCCCTCGAGATCTTCTCGATCGGCCCAACCACAGATCCCTTGACGATCCGACGACCGCGCAGTCACGCCCCTTGCGCATCAAGGGCACCATGGCTGAGCAGACAAAAGCCCGAGCTTGACCGCTCGGGCTTTGTTGCGTGCGGGTGTTCCGAACGGTTGGCCCCTGAGGGGCCCCTCAGGGCACCATCAGGGGACAGGGGCCGCCGGGGCCAAGGGCACTTCCGGGGCTGATGGAGCGACAGCCGGGGGCGCGGGGCAGGTTTTCGTCTCCCAGTCGCAGGCCGCCAGGGCGGGCTTCTGCCAGTGGAGCGGGATCTCCAGCAGGTCGCGGCTGCCGCTGATCGCCTGCCCCGCGAACAACACCGCCGCCAGCACGCTCGCCCCCACATGCACCCGCCGCCAGCGGAGCTCCCGCAGGATCTCCGGCCGGGCGCCGAGCGAAAACAACATCAGCCCCACCACCGCCACGCCGCTCCAGTAGTGGGAGCTCCAGAACTCCGGGCTGAGGGGATTGTCGCCGCGGCGGAACACCTCCGGCTGGGCCCCCAGGGCGAGCACCCCCAGCCAGGTGATCAAGGCGAAGGAGAGGCGCGCCGCTTTGGTGGTGGCGTGCCAGAGGGCCACCAGGGCGGCGATGGTGCCGGCGAGGACGAGCAGGAGCTGGCCGGCACGGGGGGCGCCGCCCGCGAAGGGGGCGGGGTGGGCCTTGGTGGCGATCGTCACGGTGAGCGCCACCAGCACGATCGCCACCACCCCCAGGGCCAGCCAGCGGCCCAGGTCGCTGTGCTCCCGGCCGGTGGTGGGGGGAAGCTTGCTGCCTCCCTCCCGCCGCTTCCGGGTTTGCAGGCCCAGGCGGGCCACGAGGCCGATCAGGGGATAGATCACCCCCACCGCCAGGGCGGGGTGGAGGATCCAGAGCCAGTCTTTGCTCTCCATCAGAGGGGGCGCGGGACGCGATGCACGAACTCAGCCTGATGCAAACCCTCGGCGAGCGGGTGCTCAGCGTGGCCGCCGCGGAAGGGGCGGAAAAGGTTGTGGCCATTCGTTTGCGCATCGGCACCCTGGCCGGCGTGGACCCCGACGCCCTGCGCTTCGCGGCGGAGGTGGTGTTGGCCGACACCCTCGCGGCGAACGCCACCCTGACGATCGAGGAGATCCCGGCCACCTGGTGGTGCGCCCCCTGCGGCGCGGACTTCACCACGCCCCCGGACGCCCGCGCCTGCCCCCGCTGCGGCGCGTTGAGCGCCCGCCTGCTGCGGGGCCAGGACTTGAGCCTGGTCTCCGTGGAGCTGGTTCCCTGAGCGGCCCCCGGGTCAGGGCGTTCCGTGCCACCGTGTGGATGGACTCTTTGTCCCGCGAGTCATGTGCGGCCATTGCGCTTGCGGGGAACCCCCCGTTCCTGAAGCTCCCCCCGCCGCCGCGGGCCGTCCGGTGAGCCTGGAGGACAGCCTGCTGGCGCGCAACAACCACCTGGCCGCCCACAACCGGGAGCACTTCCGCGCCGCTGGCGTGCGGGTGGTGAATGTCCTCTCCTCCCCGGGATCGGGCAAGACCGCCCTGCTGGAGCGCCTCGCCGCCCTGGCGCCGCCGGGCCTGCGCCTCGCGGCCCTGGTGGGGGATCTGGCCACGGACAACGACGCCCGGCGCCTGCGGGAGGCGGGCTTGCCCGCCGTGCAGATCACCACCGGCCAGGCCTGCCATCTGGAGGCCGCCATGGTGCACCGGGGGCTGGAGGCCCTGGCGGAGGCCGGCCATCCCTTGACGGCGGTTGATCTGTTGCTGATCGAGAACGTGGGCAATCTGGTGTGCCCCGCCGCCTTTGATCTCGGCGAAGACCTGCGGCTGGTGCTGCTGTCGGTGACGGAAGGGGAGGACAAGCCCCTCAAATACCCCGCCCTGTTCCACAGCGCCGACGTGGTGGTGATCAGCAAGAGCGATCTGGCGGAGGCGGTGGACTTCGACCGCCCCCTGGCCCATCGCAACGTGGAACAGGTGGCTCCGGCGGCCCGGCTGCTGGAGGTGTCCGCGCGGCGCGGCACGGGCGTTGACGCCCTTCTGGAGCTCCTCCTGCCCGCGAGCGCCCGCGCCGCCGCCCTGCCGGTGGGCTGAGCGGGTGAGCGGATCCAGCGGGTCAAGCGGAGCCAGCGAGCCAGAGGCCCGCCTCTGGCTCGCCTGCCAGGGGGTGGTGCAGGGGGTGGGGGCGCGACCCGCCTTGCGGCGCCGGGCGGAGGCATTGGGGTTGAGGGGCCAGCTGCGCAATCGCCTCGGCGTGCTGCAGGGCGATCTCAGCGGTTCCGGCGGCGCGCTGCAGCGGTTCCTGGCGGAGCTGCCGGGGGCCCTGCCGGCGGCGGCGCGCCTGGAGCGGCTGCAGAGCCGCTGGTTGCCGGCGCCCGTTCCCCCCTGGCCGGAGGGGGTGGTGATCGCCGCCGATCGCCCCGGGCCCCTCGGGGAGAGCCTGGTGGCGCCGGGCCTGTCGGCCGATCGAGCCCCCTGCCCCCAATGCCTGGCCGAGCTGTTCGATCCTCGCTCGCGCCGTCACCGCCATCCCTTCATCAGCTGCTGCGCCTGCGGCCCGCGCTACAGCGTGGCCACGGCCCTGCCCTTCTGTCGCGCCCACACCACCTACGCCGCCTTCCCCCCCTGCCCGGCCTGCGCCGCGGAGTTCAGCGACCCGGCGGATCGGCGGTTCCACGCCGAGACGCTCACCTGTCCCGCCTGCGGACCCCGCTTGCGCTGGCTGGGGCCGTCGGGGGAGCTTCGGGCCGAGGGGGAGGCGGCGCTGGAGGAGGCCTGCCGCTTGGTGCGGGAGGGGCGGATTCTGGCGTTGCAGGGGGTGGCGGGCTCCCAGCTGCTGGTGGACGCCCGCCAGGGGGAGGCCGTGGCCCGACTGCACCGCCGCAAGCGACGCCCGAGCAAGCCCTTCGCGGTGCTTGTCGCGGATCCCTGGTCGCTGGCGGGGGTGGTGGAGGTGTCTGCGGCGGAGGAGCGGGCCCTGCGCCATCCCGCCGCGCCGATCGTGCTGTTGCGCCGCCGCTTCCGCGCCGCTGCGCGTGCGGCAGCGGGGGACGCGGGAGCGGAGGCGGCCACGGAGCTGATCGCCCCGGGGAGTCCAAGCCTGGGGGTGATGCTGCCGGCCTCCGGCCTCCATCACCTGCTGGCCCGCGCGCTGGACCGCCCCCTGGTGGCCACCAGCGGCAACCGAGGCGGCGAGCCCCTTTGCCACACGCCCGAGGAGGCTGTGGAGCGGCTGGCGGGCCTTGCGGATGGCTTTCTCACCCACACCCTGGCCATCGCGCGGCCGCTGGATGACTCGCTGCTGCAGGTTGTGGCCGGCCGGCCGGCGTTGCTGCGGCGAGCCCGGGGCTTTGTGCCGGAACCTCTCCCCTGGATCGGCCCGCTCCCGCCAACGCCGACCCGCGCCACCGACGCTCCCCCCGCTGAGCCCTCTCCCCCCGCCGAGCCGCCTTGCCCCGCCGAGGCCCCTCGCCCCGCCGAGTCGCCCCGCCTCGCCGAGGCCCCCGTCGCGGATCCCGAGGCGCCCGGCTCCCGCGTCGCCGCGTCTCGGAGCGCCGTGCTGGCCGTCGGGGGGGAGTGGAAGGCCGCGCCCGGACTGGTGGTGGGGGATCGGCTGTGGCTGGCGCCCCATCTGGGGGATCTGGCGGAGGCCGCCGTGCAACGCCGCTGGCAGGCCCTCCTCGCCGCCCACCTCACCCCCTCCGCCCTGGACGCCCTGGACGCGCCCGCCGACGCGCTCCTGGACGCGCCCCTGGAGGGTGTGCCGGAGGGTCCGCAGGGAGGCGAGCCGGGGGGCGAGCGGCCCCCGCTCCGCCTGGCCTGTGACGCCCACCCCGGCTACGGCAGCCAGCACTGGACCCGCGCCCTGGCCGAACGGCATCGCCTGCCCCTGACCACCGTCCCGCACCACCTGGCCCATGGCCTGGCGGTGCTGGCGGAACGGGGCGAGCAACCGCCCCTGCTGGTGGTGGCCTGCGATGGTCTCGGCCTGGCGGATCCCGCCACGGCGGGGGAGGGGGAGCGGCTGTGGGGCGGGGAACTGCTCTGGATCGAGGGGCTGGCGGCGGCAGGGCTGCGCTGGCAGCGGCTGGCCGCCCTGCGTCCCTTCCCCCTGCCGGGAGGGGACCGCGCCAGCCGGGAGCCCCGCCGCTGCGCCCTGGGACTCCTCACCGCCCTTGGCCCCGAGGCCCTGACCCATCCCGGCGCCGCCACCACCCTCCAGGCCTTCAGCCCCGGGGAGCGCGCGCTGCTGCGGGCGGCGATCGCCAGCGGCTGCAACGCGCCCCTCACCAGCTCCCTGGGCCGCTTCCTCGATGGCGTGACCTCCCTGCTCGGCCTGGCCCAGACCCTGAGCCACGAGGGCGAGGGGGGGCTGCGCTGGCAGGGCGCGGCCGCCCGCTGGGGGTTGGCCCGTGGCGGCGGGGCGGGGCCCAATGTGGAGGGGCGCCAAGCGCGGAGGCCCTGGCGCCTGCCCCTGCGCCCCGCGCGCCCTGGCGAGGCCGGCGCCCCGCCCTTGGGGCGGTGGGACTGGGAGCCCCTGCTGTGGGCCCTGCTCCACCATCGCGCGGCGGGTGGCAGCGCCGAGGAGGCGGCCTGGCGGGTGGAGCGGGCCCTGGTGCGGGGGATCATGCGGGGCGCGGGCGCCGCCACCCGCTGGACGGGCTGCCGGCGGGTGGCCCTGACGGGGGGGTGTTTTCAGAACCGGTCCCTGCTGGAGGCCTCCGTGGCGGGCCTGCGGCGGGGGGGCTTGGAGCCCCTCTGGGCCGAGCGGGTTCCAGCCAACGACGGCGGGCTGGCCCTGGGGCAGGCCTGGGCGGTACAGGTGAGCGAACGGGACGTATAACAACAGCAGCGCCCGCCCCTCGCCATGTGCCTGGCCGTCCCCGGCCGGATCCTCTCCATCACCTGCGATCCGCCGCGGGGGGCGGGCGGAGGCGAGCTCGCCGACGAGGCGCCCGGCCCGCCCGCCGACGAGGCGTTGTGGCGGATGGCCGAGGTGGATTTCGGCGGCGTGCGCCAGCGGGTGAGCCTGGCCTGCCTGCCGGACGCCCGGGTGGGCGATCAGGTGCTGGTGCACGTGGGGTTCGCCCTGAGCCTTGTCGACGACGCCCCGGAGACCGCGTGATGCCCACGCTGCAATGCCGGGATGGCAACGAGGCGGTGGCTCGGGTGGCCTATCGCCTCAACGAGGTGATCGCCATCTATCCGATCACGCCCGCCTCGCCGATGGGGGAGTGGGCCGACGCCTGGAGCGCGGAGGGGAAGGCCAATCTCTGGGGGAGCGTGCCCTCGGTGGTGGAGCTGCAGAGTGAGGGGGGCGCGGCGGGGACGGTGCACGGCGCGCTGCAGACCGGCGCGTTGACGACGACCTTCACGGCGTCGCAGGGGTTGTTGCTGATGATCCCCAACCTCTACCGCTGGGTGGGGGAGCTGACGCCGGTGGTGGTGCACGTGGCGGGGCGGGCGTTGGCAGCGCAGGGGTTGTCGATCTTCGGCGATCACTCCGACGCCATGGCCTGCCGCGCCACCGGCTGCGCGATCCTCACCGCCGCCTCGGTGCAGGAGGCGGGGGATTTCGCCGCCATCGCCACGCGCGCCACCTTCACCAGCCGGGTGCCGTTTCTGCACCTGTTCGATGGCTTCCGCACCTCCCACGAGATCCAGAAGGTGGAGGACCTCAGCGACGACACGCTGCGGGCGCTGCTGCCGATGGAGGAGCTTCGCGCCCATCGGCGGCGGGCGCTGTCGCCCGAGCGTCCAGTGTTGCGCGGCACCGCCCAGAACCCGGATGTCTACTTCCAGGGCCGAGAGGCGGCCAATCCCTTCCACGACGCCGCGGGAGGGTGGGTGAAGGAGGCGATGGAGCGTTTCGCGGCGCTCACCGGTCGGGTCTATGCGCCTTATGAGTACGCGGGCCATCCGGAGGCGGAGCGGGTGGTGGTGGTGATGGGCTCGGCCTGCGAGACCGCCGTGGCCACCGCCCGCCGGCTCCAGGAGCAGGGACAGCGCGTGGGGGTGTTGAAGGTGCGCCTGTTCCGTCCGCTGGTGGCCTCCTGGCTGGTGGCGGCCCTGCCAGCGAGCACCCGGTGGGTGGCTGTGCTCGATCGCTGCAAGGAGCCCGGCGCCGCCGGGGAGCCGCTGGTTCTCGATGTGGTGACCGCCCTCGCGGAGTGGTGGCCGGAGCGGCGGGGGGAGGCGCCGCTGCCCCGTGTGGTCGGCGGGCGCTACGGGCTGGGGTCGAAGGAGTTCACCCCGGCGATGGCCAAGGCCGTCTTCGACAACCTCTCCGCGCCAACCCCCCGCAATCACTTCACGGTCGGCATCGACGATGACCTCACCCATCACTCCCTGCCCGTCGCCAACGCCTTCCACCTCGACGCCGAGGATGAGGTGCGGGCGGTGTTCTACGGCCTGGGGAGCGATGGCACGGTGGGCGCCAACAAGAACACGATCAAGATCATCGGTGAGCACACGCCGCTGCATGCCCAGGGGTATTTCGTCTACGACTCCAAGAAATCGGGCTCGGTCACGGTGTCGCACCTGCGCTTCGGGCCGCGGCCGATCCAGGCGCCCTACCTGATCGAACGGCCCACTCTGGTGGCGGTGCACCAGTGGGATTTTCTCTCTCGCTTGCCGGTGCTCGATGGCCTGGTGGAGGGGGGAACCCTGCTGCTCAACAGCCCGGGCGACCCGGCGTTCACCTGGCGGGAGATGCCGGAGGCGCTGCGCGGGGAGGTGCGGCGGTTGGGGGTGCAGGTGTGGCAGGTGAATGCCGCCCGGGTGGCGCGGGAGGCGGGGATGGGGGGCCGGATCAACACGGTGATGCAGGCGGCGTTCTTCGCCGTCAGTGGCGTGCTGCCGCGGGAGGAGGCCCTGGAGCGGAGTCGCGAGGCGATTCGCCACAGCTACGGGACAAAGGGGGACGCGGTGGTGCGCATGAACCTCCAGGCCCTGGACGCCAGCCTGGAGGCCCTGCACCCCGTCGACTGGCGGGCTTTGGATCAAGGGGCCGCCGCCGCGCCTGCCGCCGCCGCCGCGCCGGCCAATGCCGTCCCCGCCCAGTCATTGGCCGCGCCGCTCGCCCGGGCGCCCGCTTTCGTGCGCGAGGTGATCGCTCCGATGCTCGCCCATCGCGGCGATGCCCTGCCGGTGAGCGCCCTTCCCTGCGATGGCACCTGGCCCACGGGCACGGCCCGCTATGAGAAGCGCAACATCGCCGCGGCGGTGCCCGTGTGGGAGAGCGACCTCTGCGTGCAGTGCGGCAAGTGCCTGCTGGTGTGCCCCCATGCGGTGATTCGGGCGAAGGTGGCGCCAGCGGAAGCCCTGGCGGGGGCGCCGGAGGGCTTCCGGGAGGCGCCGGCGCGGGATCCGGACTTCGCAGGCCAGCGCTTCACGATTCAGGTGGCGGTGGAGGATTGCACCGGCTGTCAGCTCTGCGTGGAGGTGTGCCCCGCCCGCGACCGGCAGGAGCCGAAGCGCAAGGCGTTGGCCATGGCCCCCCAGCGCCCGCTGCGGGAGGCGGGTCGCGCGAACTGGGACTTTTTCCTCGGCCTGGCCGAGGCGCCCCGCGCGGGCCTCAACCCGCGCAAGATCGGCCAGCAGCAGCTGCAGCAGCCCCTGTTCGAGTTTTCCGGCGCCTGCGCCGGGTGCGGTGAAACGCCCTTTTTGAAGTTGTTGAGCCAGTTGTTCGGCGATCGCCTGTTGATCGCCAACGCCACCGGTTGCAGCTCGATCTATGGCGGCAACCTCCCCACCACCCCCTGGACCACCAACAGCGCCGGCCGCGGTCCCGCCTGGAGCAACTCGCTGTTTGAGGACAACGCCGAGTTCGGCTATGGCATGCGGGTGTCGCTGGATCAACAGCGACGGATGGCCCTGGAGCTGCTCGCGGCGGGTGTGGCGGCGGGGTTCGCGCCCCTGGCGCTGGTGGAGGACCTCGCGGCCGCGGCCTGGCGGCAGGAGGACGAGGCGGCGATCCAGGCGCAGCGGGAGCGGGTGACGGAGTTGAAGCGCCTGCTGCGGGCCCAGCTGGAGCCCCTGTCCGCGGCGGAGCAGGCCGCAGCGCCCCAGGCCCGCCTGTTGGATCTGGCCGATGCCCTGGTGAGGACCAGCGTGTGGCTGGTGGGCGGCGATGGTTGGGCTTACGACATCGGCTTCGGCGGGCTGGATCATGTGCTCGCCTCCGGCCGCGATGTGAATGTGCTCGTGCTCGACACGGAGGTGTATTCCAACACCGGCGGCCAGGCCTCCAAGGCCACCCCTCTGGGCGCGGTGGCGAAATTCGCCAGCGGTGGCAAGGCCGCCCCGAAGAAGGATCTGGGCCTGATGGCCATCACCTACGGCACGGTGTATGTGGCGAGTGTGGCGATGGGCGCCAGGGACGAACACACCATTCGCGCCTTTCTAGAGGCCGAAAGTTATCCCGGCCCCTCCTTGATCATCGCCTATCGCCACGACCCCCGCCGCCTGGAGCGGGGACTGGAACCGCTGCAGATCGACAGCGGTCAACCGCGCCGGTCGCTGCGGGAAGCGATGGCCACGGAAAATCGCTTTCGCATGCTCGGCTACACCGACCCCGCCCGGGCGCGCCAGCTGGAGAAGGAGGCCCAGGCCCAGGTGCAACGCCGCTTGGCGCTTTACAAGGCGTTGGTGGGGGGCGGAGCGCCGGAAGGGCCGCAGGGTTGAGGTGTGGGCTTAAACGCCCGGATCAAGTGGATCAAGTGGATCAAGTGGATCAAGTGGATCAAGTGGATCAAGTGGATCAAAAGGAGCCAGCAGGCCCTGGTCTAAGATAGGTCTTCCTGAAAAAGCGAGCCCCGTGGAAAAAACAGCAAAACCGGATGAACCGGATAGTTTCTAAACGATTGTCATGCTCCAGTCAGTTGATCGCCAAGGCTCTCCTCATGCACCCTCTGGAGGCCAAGAGAGGCATCGAATAACCCCCATAAGAAAATAAAAAAGATCAAAGAATCTCCAGCAGCTTCTGGAGGTTCATGACCAGGATATTCATCGCAATTGATGAACCCTGTGTCACCAGGAGCTTCTCGAGGATCAGGGCTAATCCGTAGCGGCGTTTGCCTTGGCCGATCTTGCCTTCAACGGCGTTGCGTTGTTTTTGGTCATCGATGCCCTGCTGCCTCCAGTGACAGAGATCGAGATCTACCGCGAGCGGAAGCCCTTCGGGCTAGGGCACCAAACTCAACGTTGCATCGCGCCTTGCCACGAACAATCGACCTGATATGAGCTTGGCAGAGGCCAACAATACGGTCAGAGATACTTCGAGTTTCACTATGATAGAGAATAGTCTGCTGGCGGACCAGCTCGCTGACCACAATTGCTGATCCGTAGCAGCAGAGCGGATCACGCTCAGCCCGTGAAGCATGATTCGCTCGTTGCAGTCATTCACGACTGATTCCGGTAGCCGTTTCCTGAAGTACACCATCATCGATGGGTCAAACGGAGCCGAGTATTGAAAGGCCTTCAGGCCGATGAAGAACTGGAGATATGGATTCTCTCTGATATGTTCAACGAGTTCTTCATCCGTGAGCCCCATGCGCGTCTTGATGATCAAGGCGCCCAGCGCCATGCGAAAAGGCTTTGCTGGAGCACCAAACCCGTTGCAGAACTGGGCTGCATCGTCATCTTCCAGATCATCCCATGGGATCAACTCGGCCAGCTTGATCCAGCGGTTGTCGCCAGCGAGTTTTCCTCCAAACGGCAGAAAGAAGTCTGCAAACGAGAGCTGGTCAGGATGTTCTCGTCGGTAGATGTGGAAAACTCTGAGCGGCTCTTGGGCGTATTTGGGCCCATACGTCTACATTCTACCGCCGAAAACCGCTCAGATTCATTGTGACGCAGACGGTCTGGACTTTTTCAGGAGGCCCGATGCAGGTCACTGGCTGTGGGGTGGGGCGATCCGGAAGGGCGGCGGCACGTAATCGGCAGGCAGGTACTCGCTCGGAATCGTGCTGGCGTTGCCGTCTCTCAGGGCAGTATAATCTGGGGACAAAATCTCGATGCCATTGTCATTGCACTTGTCTTGAATATTTTGGTGTAGTTCTGAGTAGATAAATACCATAAGGTTTGGCTTGCTGGTGAACGCGTTCAACTGGTAACTGATGGCATGATCTCCCAGTTTGGTCTGCAGTACAAAAGGCTCTGGCTCTGGCAGGATGTGGCGCGTGGCGAGAGCCGCTTCGATCAGAGTCGCGTAGACCTGGCGCCAGGGCACGTCATACCCCAGGGTGATCGATGTCTGGAGAATGAGGCTGCGGCTCATCTCGCGCGATGAGATATTAAAGTTAATCACTTCACTGGTTAAAAGTTTTGAGTTGGGTATGGTAACAACCTGATTGGCCGGCGTCATCACCCGAATTGCCAGAAAATTCTTTTCCACAATGTCGCCGATCACATCGCCCACACGGATGTGATCGCCAAGCCGGAAAGGACGTGTATAGCTCAGAATGACTCCACCAACCATATTGTTGATCACCGAAGTGGAGCCGAGGGACAAAAGGAGGCTCAGAAATACCGTGATTCCCTGAAATGCAGGTGAATCAAAGCCCGGCAGGAAGGGGAACCCCAGGATGGCCGCCAGTGCGATCACCAACACCACAAGTAGATTATACGTGGGCTTGGCCCAGTCGGCATAGAAGCCAGGAATCATCAGGTTGCCCTGTTCAATGGCAACAAAAAGAGGTTTGATGATACGCAGTAAATAATAGGCGACGACGATGATGATTCCCAGCACAAAAATGTTCGGGAGATAATTTCCAAAGGCGGCCAGCACCAGCTCTGCTGCTCCGAAGAAATAATCTGCGATGCTCTCGCCGAAGGCTCGCGTCCAGGGGAAGAGGCGCAGAATGAAGGAGGACCAGGCGAAGAGAATGACCAACAACGCCACAAGGCGTAGGATTTTCAGCCCCTGCAGCCCGAACGAGCTGATGGCAGAGGGAGAAACGATTTCGGCACTGCGAAACCGGATGCCAGGCAAGTGCGTTGTTATGAACCGGCCGATGATTGGAAAGATGCGGCCCGACCCATGGATGATCAGGGCGCTTGCCATCAGGGCAGCGACGCTCGCGACGGCCGCATAGAAGCCACTTCGCAACAATTGTCTGGGCTCGCGATCTTGGCGATAGCGAGACAGAGCCGTCTTGATCGTCTCCAAGGCCTGCTCGGCAACCTGCCGCTTCGGCAAACGCCTGGCCTGCGCGTCGCGTTCGTTGATTGTGAGCAGCACATCCGAGCCACTGCTCAGGTACAGAGAGTTGTCATCCGTATTTTCGCGGATCGCCAGATCCGCCAGGTCCTTCGATTGGTCTGTGGCGAGTCTTTTCAGCCGCTGCGTGATGGTCTGAGCACGTTCTTCGGCAGTAAAGCCAGCGATACCACGCCGAATGGAGAAAATCGTCTGGCCATCCAGGACAACTGGAACGCCATCGATCTGCTTCCCTGCTCGGGCTTCGAGCTTTCCTGCTTCAGGCGGGGGCAGGTCCTGGTCCTGCCCGAGCACTGGGGCACCAACGAGCAGCAGAACGACGGCCAGCAGCAGGGTTGCGCGTCGCCAGCTCCCGCGTCGCCATCGGCCCGGCCATGCAGGCTGGGAAGGCGCCTCCTTCACCGATCCCCAGTCGCTGCCAGGTTGAGCCTGGTCAGCGGGCTGCTGTGCCACTTGTGCTCGCCTGAGGCTTGAGGGCTCAGGCATTCCTGATCAAGATCACAGGCTGCAGGTTCAGCATCAGCGTCGGCGAGGTTCAGGCCTGATGGGATGAGATTTTAGCCGGCACGAAACGCCAGGCCAGCCAGACGGAATCAACGATGACCAATCACAGTGGCTATGCGGCCCATCAGTTGCCTGAAGGACACATCCGCTGGCACGTCTCCGCCTGCGCGCGCTTGGCGTGCCGGCTCGGGTGACAGCGGACGCGACATCGGCGGGCGCCGCCACTGGCAGATTCCAGGTCCCGCATTACAGCATTCCGGTGGAATGAAGCTGGCTTCTGTCACGGTCTGGCCGCCCTGGCTATCGGACTTGGAGTGCAGAACATCCTGCGACCCGAACGTCGCTTTGACCGCGGGGCCTTCCTGACGCATCGGGCCTTTCGCGGCGCCCTGGCTGGTGCGGGGCCGTTACCATGCGACCACTTTGGAGATCCGCAGTGAACAGCGTGCGGCGTCGGGTGCCTGACCCAAGGACAGTGAGCCCCTCACCGCCCATGGCCGCCGGACTGGCCCTGAGTGGCGTCCTCTTCCTGGTCGCTGGGGCCAGTTGCGCCTTCGCCGCGGAACCGCCACCGACGGCAGGTGACCGATCGTTGTTGACCCGCGAACTTCAGCTCGACCCGGCCGAACGCTCCCGTTTCCAGCGCGTTGCCGAGGATGGCGACAATCTCGCCGCCGCCCCCGCGAATGGTGCGGCATCCACACCGGCCGTCTCCCCCTGGGCCGGCACCCTGGAGCTCTACGGCTTCCTGCCACTGAAGGTCATCAACCGCACCACGATCCAAGGCTTCACCGCCGAGACCAACCTCAGCCTCGGCCAGCTGCTGGATGCGCTGACCAGCACGTTTTCGGTGCGGGGCAGTGTGGAGCACGGCCGCCTCGGTCTGCTCACCGACCTCAGCGACGTGAACCTGCGGAACCAGGTCGCCAGCGAACGCAGTCGTGATCGCTTCCGCATCGGTGACGGCCGGCTGCGCGCCGGCCTGGACGCCTATCGCACACTCACCAGCGAGGAGGGCAGGGATGCTCGCCGCGCCCGGCTGCGCGGCCGGGCGGCCGAGCGACTGGCGACTCTTGGCAAGGTGGAGCTCCAGCGCGGTGAACTCGCCGCAAGCGCGGTGAACTCGCCGCACGGCTGGCTGCCCGTGAACGGGGATCCGGCACCGTCACCAAGAGCTTCCGCACGGAGCTGGACACGGAGCAGGGCATCTACGACGTGGCCCTGCGGTACCGCCTCGGCGCCCGTGAGAGCGCTGTCGCCGATCCGGGCACGGTGACCGTGATCCCCTATGCCGGCATCCGCCTCCTGGATGTGGGCCTCAACATCGACTCGCTGCTCAGCGGCAGTCGCGGCCGGCAGATCGCCCGATCGTCAGCGTTCGGATCGCCGGTGGTGCAGCCGTTGCTTGGCACCCAGGCCCAGGTGTTCGTGGCGCCGCGGTTGCGCCTGTTCGCCCGCGGCGATGCCGCCGGCTTCGGCATCAGCGGCGCCGACAGCTTCTCCGCCAACGCCCAGGTGGGCCTGGGCTACGCGGTGGGCAACTCCACCCAGATCGACCTCTCCTGGCGCTATCTGCCCATGGCGGCCGACAACGGCAGGCAACAGCCCAACGCCTACGTGGTGGACCAGAACGGCATCGAGCTGGGCCTGAAGGTCTTCTTCTGAAGCACCGGCGGCAGTGCCCTGTGCGGTCGGTCTTCAGCGGCGGCCGACCGCTGCCGCTTTGATCCTTCAGAAGCTCCAACTGGCACCCTGCCGGCCAAACAGCGACAAATGAGCGATCGCGACTTAGCCGCCGGTGGGGAACAGCGCTTGGATCTGCAGGCGGATGGTGACGGGGCCAAGCAACTTGTCGCCAAGCTGTTCCGGTCGCACCACGTTCCAGAAACCCTGGAAGGAGGCATTGAAAGGCTGGCTGCCGATGCGGAAGATCCGCCCGAATCCACCCCCGATCGGTATCGTCCAGCCTCTGCCCGTGCTGGTCGTCCAGTCGGCCGTGATGATCGGGGAGCTGGCGATGTACCAGCCATCGGCAAGGTTGACGTTGATGAAGGGCTGAATGAGCATGGAACTGACCTGACGTCCGCCCTCTCCCGCAAAGGACCAGATGTTGTTCGCCAGGATTCCAGCGACAAGCGCCCCTCGTGTATAGACCGCCACACCAGCTGGTCCAGCACTCCAGCGTTGCGTACTCAGTTGCACATCGGTGGCCGAGGGAATCACCAGGGTGGGGCCTACCCCGAACTGCAAGCGGCTGGAGGTGCGGGGCACCACAAACACCGTTGGGTTGATGTCACCGATGCCGATGGTGTCCGACGCGCCAGCCAGTGGTCGCTGGATCACGGGCACGATCGTGCGGCTGATCAGGAAAAAATCGTTGTTCAATCGAAAGGGAACAACAGGCTGCACATTCCAGACATTCAGCGTGCGGTTGGCCTCAGCGCCTGGATCAACCGCCCGTGGTGCCCACTGGCTGGATGGTGTGGAGTTCCACTGGATCGGAAGGCTGATCAGATTCGCCACAGGGTTCTGGGCTTCCTTGGCGAGAGCTTCCGTATTGCCCTCCCGCGCTTGCTGTTCCAGGACAGGTTGCGAATCCGGGTTCCTGGCAGGCGGAGGCTCCACATTCTGCCCCACTGTTGCCCCGGCGGTCTTGTCGGTGTAAACCTCCGCCAGGAGGACAGGACTCCAGTCGAACCCTGCTCCGGTTGGCTTCGGCGTAGCTTTGGCGGATGCGGCGGTCTGGGGTCCCAGCAATACGCTGGCGGCATAGCTCATGATCAAGCCACGAACGTTGCTTATCGGGGCCATGTGCGCGTCTGCCGAGCTTTTGTATGGTCACACTGCCATGGCCTGGCGTTGGCCCAGGGGGGACGGTTTGCGTTCACGCTGACTGCCGCCGACGGGTGTCATCCGTTTTTGCCATCGAATCGGCGGGGCGATTGCACGCTGGCGATGCTGCTTGTGATCACCATTTCTCTGTTTGCCGGTTCAGGCGAGACTGTTGGATCGTGATCATCACAATGGCAAGGCTGGCGTGCACATCGTTATGCCCTGCGATCATGTGGTCTGCATTCTGGCCTATTAAAGTCATTGTCGCCAAAGGTCACAAGCGCCAGGTTGCTGGTCCGAATCACTCCTGCCCCCTCAATTCTCCTCATCCTCCAACAGCAACTGCGCAAAGGCGGTGTATAAATCCTGATCCTCGTTGGCGGCAATGCGACTCGCCTTGCCGCCACTCCGACGGATGCCTGCGGGCGAACCGTTGGCGGCCGTCTTCCGTGATGGCGTTCCGGGGGACGGGGCGAGCGCCTGGCCCGCCGCTGACGTTGGTGACGGCGCAGAGCCGGCGGCGGCAGGTCCGCGAGCGCCTTCGAGCTCCCGCAGGCGGTCGAGCAGATGGGGAGGCACGCTGCCGTCGGCGCTGGCGGTGATCAGCGCGCGGAAGAGTTTGGCCGGATCCTGCTCCCGCTCCAGGGCATGGCGCTGAGCCTCCGGCTTGGTCAGGCGCGCTCCCCCCGTTCGCGCCGCGTCCCCACCCGGCCGACGACCATCCGCCCGGGGAGCCGCCGGTGTCGCGGCGGTCGCGGGCGTCTCGGGGACGGGGAGGGGCAATTTCTTCGGCAAGGTGCGCCCCAGGGATTCCAGCCGTTCCTTGCTGCGGGCGTCAAACGTCATGGCGGGCGGCGGTGAGGGAGCGACGGCGGTGGTCAGGGACAGTCGAGGGTGTCGCGGGTGAGGCGTCCGCTCTGGGGATGGCGGCCAGTGGCCGCGGCGCAGAGCGTCTTGCGCGCATCAGCCCGCAGATCCACGTTGCTGAAATCCGCACCGTCGATCCGCACATCCTCGAAGCGCGTGTTGAACGCAAAGGCATCTTCCAACCAGGCGCCGCGCAGGTCGGTGCCTTTCAACACCGCGTTGTCCAACGTGGCTTCCCGCAGGTCGGCGCCGCTCAGATTGGCATCCTGCAGCTTGGCGCCAAACAGGCTGGCCAGGCGCAGATCCGCTCCTGAGAAATCCGCCTCCCGCAGGTTGGTGAGGTTGAACGTGGCACCGCGCAGATCCACCGCATGGAAATCAGCGCCGATCAACACCTGCTTCGCATAGTCCATCGCCGCCAGCGCCGGCCGCGCTCCCAGCGTCAACATCGGCAGGGTCAACACCGCCAGCAACAGCAACACGCTCAGCCCGCTGCGCATCGGCTCCAGGCGGCAGCGTCGCGGAGTCCGGCGCGACTGGCAAAGGGGGTGGCTCATGGCTTGGCACAACAGAGGGGAGAAGCGAAACCCGCTCCACCCCTTTCTAGCCGGAGGTGATCTGGAGATGACATCCTGTCGCCCCCGCTCCCAGCGGTGAACGTCGAATCAGAGGGGAATGTCCAGACCGAAACGCGAACGTCTCGAAACCATCGCGAACATCCCGAACCCCGATGCCAAGGTCCTTGACCCCGATGCGAACCTCAAGGGTGCCTTTGGGGAAAAGTCACCGCCAACGCCTGAGGTTCCATCGACATTCACTCGTCAGGCGTTCTGGGCTTGGCAATCTGAACGCCAAAAGGTGTGAACCTCAAAACAGAGACATCGCCCGAATCTTGGCCAGCTTGTCTGGCTCCAACCCTTCCAGCTCCTCCACTGCCAAGAGACCATCTTTAACGAAGCTGGCAAACACAAACAAAATTCCTTCCAGCCGGAAATCAAAACGCCCTTCCATGTCGTGGCGCTGGGTGCTGAGGAAATCGTGGAGCTGCCAGAGGGCCTCCACCGATCCCAACCCGGACGCATGGCCCTTCACCTTGCTGATCAACGCGCTCACGGCACGACCCTGGGCCCGTTGAAAGGCGTCCTGTGCAACCGCCTGTTCCTGGGGTGTCCAGACGATCACAGTGGATTGGGCCATGGTCTGCACGGGGAGAGCGTCAACGGTTGATAACCGCACGTTATCGCCCCCATAAGTCAAGCGCGAACAGGGGCCGGGCGCCGGGCGGCCGGCAGCTGATGCCAGGCCAGGTGGGGATAGGCGTGGTGCTCCCAGTGGTAGCCGAAGTGGTAGCAGCTCAGCAGCGACAGCCAGCAGGGCCACGCCAGGCTGCGGGGTTCATGGCACAGGGCACCCCCCGGGCCACGATGGGGGAGGTAGGTGCCCACCACAAACAGCTGCAGGGAGCTCAGCAGGGTGGGCAGGGCTCCATAGGCCAAAACGTTCAGCACCGGGCTGGCTGACACTCGGGAGCCCAGGGCGGCCAACACCAACCAGCTCAGCACCAAAGCCGTCAGTTGCCCGGGCGAGAGATAGGCCGCCATGAAACGGCCATACCAAGGCCATAGCGCCGGCTGCCCGTCCGGATGGTGGTCGGGATCGCGGCTGGTGCCGGCGTGGCGGTGGTGCAGGTGGTGATTGCGGCGGCAGCGTCCATAGGGGAGGGCCGCGTAGAGCACCAGCGCCAGTTGGCCGATGCGGCGGTTGGCCTGCGGCCGATCGGGCCAGAGGGTGCTGTGCATGGCGTCGTGGGCCACGATGAACAGACCCGTCTGCAGCAGCGTCCGCAGCACAACGGCGCCACCCACCAAGGCGAGGGGAAGCTGGTCGAGGGTGGTGGGGAGCAGGAGGGCCCAGCTCCCCAGCCAGCCCAGGACGAGTCCGGCGGCCAGCCCAAGGCCCCGCCGGGTGGAGGACGTCAACGGGCGAACTTCAGCAGTTCAGCGGCGGAGGCCAGCAGGTCGATGGCGACGAAGTAGATCTTGCCCTCGGGATTGAGCAGGAAGCGCCAGGCGACGTTCATGCCCACGCCCGCGCCGAACCAGGGGGTCTGCACCTTGCCGGTGACCTTCACCTGATTGAAGCCACCCTCAGCGGGCTCGGAATAGCCGCGCTCGGGCAGGAGCTTGAGGTTCTGGCAGTCTTCCTTGAAGAACTTCAGGATCGCTTCGCTGCCCACAATCGGCTTCTGGAAGGGGGGCTGCAGGGCGCCGTCGGGCAGGAAGAGCTGAATCAGGGCGTCGAAGTCGTTGGCGTTCAGCAGATCCATGTAGGCGTTGATCGTGGGATTGATCACCCCTTCGATGAACACCTTTTGCCGGCTGGCTTCCGGTGTCGGCGCCGCCACAGGCTCCATCACCCGCTGACCCTCTCCCTTCGCCGGGTCGAAGCCCATGTCGACGACGAAATTGCGCAGCAGGGTGATCTGCTGTCCCTGGTCCACGCCTTTGAGGGAGGCCAGCACGGCGGAGGCGTTGGCGGAGAGTTGATAGCCCTTGGGAATCGGGGCCACCAGACCGGCGGCCATCCATTCGCCGAGCTGATACCAGAAGCCGAGCTTGATGTTCACCGACCAGGTGGCGTAGGTGCGGCCGATGGTGTTGTCCGCGCGATTGGCCAGATCACACATCACCTGGCTCTGCTCGGCGAAACTCATCGCCTTGATCTGATTGAGCACCGGCTCCGCGAACTGCATGCGGGCGGCGCCCGGAGCGGCGATCGTGATCGTCTGGCCCATCTCCAGATAGGCGAACCAGATCAGCGCCAGCTGATCTTCGGCGCTGAGGAGGCGGAAACGAGCGGTGATCGCCGGCACCACATCTGCGCTCAGCGTTTCCGGGAAGATCTGGGTGGCTTTGGAGAGGGTGAACATACGCTCGGGTCTCAATTGTGAAGATTTCCTTCAGACCTTACTCGGTTTTGTTGCGGCTGACCAGATCCGTGATCCTGCGGTTTGCGCATCAATGGTTCGGAATTCCGCCCTGGAGGGCCTCGCTGGCCCTTGGGCTTGGCGGGTGCCTCTGTCGGGAGAGCCCCGGGCAGGTCCCCTTGTCGACAGGCGGGAATCCTTGATCCATCCATTCTCCGCCCTCGGGCCTTCCCCCCATGCCCCCCGCTCCCGCCCACCTGCAGGGTCGCTGGGCGGAGCAGCGCGCCCTTCGCCTGCTGCGGGAGCGGGGCTGGGCCTTGGTTTCCCGCAACTGGCGCTGTCGCTGGGGGGAGCTGGATCTCGTGCTCCACAAGCCTGGCCGGCTGCTGCTCGTGGAGGTGAAGGCCCGGGGGCCTGGCCATCGGGATGGGGATGGCGCCGCCGCCCTCCGCCACGACAAGCGCCAACGGCTGGAGCGCGCCTGGGCCTGCTGGCAGGCCGCCCATCCCCACCTCGCCACGCACCCCGTCGAGTTGGTGGCCGCCCTGGTGCCCCTGCCCCCGCGGCGGACGCCGGTGCGCTGGGTGCGGCTGTTCTGAGGCCGAGCTGGCCTCCGCCCTCCACGGCAGCCGCCGCGGCTCAGGGCTGACCGCCTCCCCCTCCCGCTCCCTTCGGCGCGCCAGAAGCGCCCGCCGCCCCCGGGGTCACCGGCGTGAACCACACCGTGCAGCGGAAGCGCGGCAGGCTTCCCATCCGCCCCACCCCCACCTCCTGGCAGCGGGTCTGGGTGATGCCCTCCCGATCCGCCAGGGGGATTTGGCTGGTGGCCCGTTGCTGGGCGTCGCTCTGGCTCCAGATCGATTCCGCTGTGCGGCTGTCCGCCCGGACGGGGGCCGCAGAAAGGGCGACGACGGGCAGCCCCAGCAGCGCGGGCAGCGCCAGGGCCAGCAGCCGGGGCTGGAGCCCCCGTTCCGAGGGGGGGGCCGGCGGGCGGAGGGAGAAGGCCGGGACTGGGTCGTCTCTGTGAAGTCGCGTCATGGTCGAGGCCGATCACCGTCTCCACCCTTACCAGCACCCTCGGCCGCCACCCCGCCCCGCCCCCGTCCTCTCGCCCCACCCTGCGCGCCCCCCGACCTCGGTGACGCCCGACCTCGGAGACGCCGCGCGGCGGAGCACGCTGGAGGCAGCGGCCGCCCCCCATGGCTTCCCCCTCCCCCTTCGGCGCCCATCGCGCCCGCCATCGCTTCGGCCAGCACTGGCTCGTGGATCCGGGGGTGCTGCGCCGCATCGTCGAAGCCGCCGCGCTCACGGCCGACGACCAGGTGCTGGAGGTGGGGCCGGGGCGGGGGGTGCTCACGGAGGCCCTCCTCGCCTCTCCGGCGGCGGCGGTGACGGCGGTGGAGCTGGATCGCGATCTGGTGGAGGGCCTGCGCCAGCGCTTCGGCGCGGAGCCGCGGCTCACCCTCCTCTCCGGCGACATCCTCACCCTCCCCCTGCCGCCTCCCGGGCTCGGCGGCCTCACCAAGGTGGTCGCCAACATCCCTTACAACATCACCGGCCCCTTGCTGGAGCGGCTGCTCGGCCGCCTCGATCGGCCCGTCACGCCTCCGTGGAGCCGGCTGGTGCTGCTCGTGCAACAGGAGGTGGGCGAGCGCATCCGGGCGGCGGCCGGCAGCAGCGCCTATTCCGCCCTCAGCGTGCGCCTGCAGCTGCTCGGCCACTGCCAGGCGATCTGCCCCGTGCCCGCGCGGGCGTTTCAACCGCCGCCGCGGGTGCGGTCCGAGGTGATCGCCATCGATCCCTTCCCCCCCGAGCGGCGGCTGCCGCCCGAGGAGGCCGGAGCCTTGGAGCGGCTGCTGCGCCGGGCCTTCGCCGCCCGGCGCAAGATGCTGCGCAACAGCCTCGCCGGCCTGGCCCCGGAGGACACCCTCGCCCCCCTGGCCGAGGCGGTGGGCGTCAGCCTGCGGGCGCGACCGCAGGAGCTCTCCCCTCCCCAATGGGTGGCGCTGGCCACCAGCTTGAATCGCGCCAATCTCCTCGGGGGTCCGGCCCCCCAACGCGATGGCTGATTGCCGTGTGATCGCCCCGGCCAAGATCAACCTGCATCTGGAGGTGCTCGGCCTGCGGCCCGATGGCTTCCACGAGCTGGCGATGCTGATGCAATCCCTGGATCTGGCGGACGCGCTGCGCCTCAGCCTCCGCGAGGATGGGGCCATCCGCCTGGCCTGCGATCACGCCGCGCTGCCCCTCGGAGCCGACAACCTGATCGTGCGGGCGGCGGAGCGGCTGCGCACCCACGCCGGGCGACCCGCGCTGGGGGCGGACATCACCCTGGAGAAGCGGATCCCCATCGGCGCCGGCCTGGCGGGCGGCTCCAGCGATGCCGCTGCCACCCTGGTGGGCCTCGATGCGCTTTGGGACCTCCAGACCCCCCGGTCCACCCTGGCGGCCCTGGCGGCCGAGCTGGGCTCCGATGTGCCCTTCTGCCTGGAGGGCGGCAGCCAGCTCTGCTTCGGGCGCGGCGAACGGCTGGAGCCGTGCCCCGGCCCCACCGCCCCTCTGGGGGTGGTGCTGCTGAAGGATCCGGCGGCGTCCGTGTCCACGCCCTGGGCCTATGGCCGCTGCCGCGACTGGCGCGGCGATTTCTACCTCAGCCAGGAGGCCGATTTTGAGCAACGGCGCCAGGCCCTGCGCCAGAGCCCGCTCCTGGCGGCCCTGCGCGGCGAGGCCCCGCCGCCGCCCCTGCGCAACGACCTGCAGGGGGTGGTGGCTCCGGAGGTGCCGTCCGTGGGGCGCGCCCTCGCGCTCCTGGCGGGGGGGGCGGCGCCCCTGGCGGTGGCCATGAGCGGCTCCGGTCCCACGGTCTTCGGCCTCTACCCCAGCCCCGCCGCCGCCGCCGCCGCCCGGGAGGCGCTCGCCCCCGCGTTGGCCGAGGCGGAGCTGGAAAGCTGGTGCTGCGGCCTGCGGAGCTCAGGTGTCAGCCTGGTGGAGGCCGGTTCCCCCCCATGAGCGCTTCCCCTGATCCCCCCGCCTCCAGCCCCGCCGCCGCTCCCGGCACAAGCCCGCGCAAGGGGCCCCTCAGCTTTCTCAGCGGAGCCCTCACCAGCGGCCTCCTGGCCTGGCTGGCCCTTGGCCTCAGCGGCCGCGTGGTCGCCTACTACGCCGCGCACCCTCCCCACTACAGCGCCCGGGTGGCCCAGAGCATCGCCACCGCGGTCAAAACCCTTGTGGTTGGCATGACCTTTCTCGCCACCTTCACCTTCGCCTTCGTGGCCCTGGGCCTCTTCCTCACCTTCCTGCGCAGCCTTTGGCTCGCCGGCGGCGGTCAGCCCGCTCCGGGGAAGGGTGGCCCGTCCTGAGAGCCCTTCCTAGAATCCCATCACTCGGTTCAGGCCATGACCCTCCACGATCTCGGCGTGCTGGTGGTGTTGCTCCTGCCCGGCATGCTTCTCTCCGTGCTCATCCTCAGCACGTTCGCCGCCGGCGGTTGAGATAGGTTGGCCTCACTCGTGGCAACACCCCGCGCCGTGGCCGAAACCCTGCTGTTCAACGCTCTTCGGGAAGCCATCGATGAGGAGATGGCTCGTGACCCCAAGGTCCTGGTGATCGGAGAGGACGTGGGCCACTACGGGGGCTCCTACAAGGTCACCAAGGACCTCTACAAAAAGTATGGCGAGCTGCGCGTGCTCGACACCCCGATCGCTGAGAACAGCTTCACCGGCATGGCCGTGGGTGCCGCCATGACCGGCCTGCGCCCGATCGTGGAAGGGATGAACATGGGCTTTCTGTTGTTGGCCTTCAATCAGATCTCCAACAACATGGGCATGCTCCGTTACACCAGCGGCGGCAATTACACCATTCCCACCGTTGTGCGGGGGCCTGGCGGGGTGGGTCGGCAGTTGGGGGCGGAGCACAGTCAACGGCTGGAGGCGTATTTCCATGCCATTCCAGGCATCAAGATCATCGCCTGCAGCACGCCAACCAATGCCAAAGGCCTGCTCAAAGCGGCCATCCGTGATGACAATCCGGTGGTGTTCTTCGAGCATGTTTTGCTCTACAACCTCTCGGAAAACATCCCGGAAGGTGAATACATCTGTGCCCTCGATCAGGCTGATCTGGTGCGCGAAGGCAGCGATCTCACGATCCTCACCTACTCCCGCATGCGCCACCACTGCTTGAAGGCCATCGAGCAGCTGGACCAGGAGGGCATCGACGTGGAATTGATCGATCTGATCAGCCTCAAGCCCTTCGATCTCGACACCATCTGCCGTTCGGTGCGCAAAACCCACAAGGTGTTGATCGTGGAGGAGTGCATGAAGACCGGCGGCATCGGCGCTGAACTGATCGCCTTGCTCACCGAGAACTGTTTCGACGACCTCGATTGCCGACCGGTTCGTCTCTCCTCCCAGGACATCCCCACGCCATACAACGGCAACCTTGAAAATCTGACCATCATTCAGCCGCACCAGATTGTCGAAACGGCGCGTCAACTCAAGGCGGGGCGGATCTGACATGGCCAGACCACAGGGCTGGCTTGCCCTCATCCTCGCCCTCGCCATCGCCGCTGGCGCCCTGCTCCACACCTCCGGTCTGCGGCTGGGCCTCGATTTGCGCGGCGGCAGCCAGCTCACCCTGCAAGTGCTCCCCGCCGGTTCCATCACGCGGGTGGAGAAAGAGCAGCTGGAAGCGGTCAAGGACGTGCTCGAGCGCCGCATCAATGGCCTCGGCGTGGCGGAATCCTCCCTCCAGACCGTCGGCAACGATCAGCTGGTGCTGCAGCTTCCCGGGGAGCAGGATCCCAGCCGGGCCGCCAAGGTTCTCGGCACCACCGCCCTGCTGGAGTTTCGCCCGCAAAAGCCCGGTACGGAAAAGGAGTTCAGCGCCCTGCTCCCCCTCAAGCGCCAGGTGGAGGCCGTGCTGCGCCAGCGGCGCGGCGCGGTGACCAGCGACGACGCCAACCCGGAGCCGCCCCCGACCCTCTCCCCCGAGGACCTGCGCAAGGCCTTGATCGCCCTCGGCCTGACCGTGCCGGAGGGCACCAGTGAAATCGATCAGCTGGAGCTGCTGAGGGCCGAGGTCAATCGACGCCTGTTGACCTTCTACGGACCCGCCGCGCTCACGGGCAAGGATCTCACCGGCGCCGGTCGGGCCCAGCAGGCCAGTGGCAACGCCTGGGATGTCACCCTCAACTTCAACCGCGAGGGCGGCGACAAGTTCGCCAGCCTCACCAAATCACTCGCCGGCACCAATCGCGTTCTCGGCATCGTTCTCGATGGGCGCTCCATCAGTGAGGCCACCGTTGGCGATCAATTCAAAGTGGCGGGCATCACCGGTGGCGCCGCCAGCATCACCGGCAATTTCACCGCTGAGGAGGCGCGCGATCTGGAAGTGCAACTGCGCGGCGGCTCTCTGCCCCTGCCGGTGAAGATCGTCGAGGTGCGCACGGTGGGGCCCTCCCTGGGGGCGGCCAACATCCGTCGCAGCCTTGTGGCGGGCGTGGCGGGGCTGGCCCTGGTGGGCCTCTTCATGGCGGTGGTCTATCGCCTGCCGGGCGTGGTGAGCGTGGCCGCGCTGAGCCTCTATGCCCTCTTCAACCTGGCGATCTATTCCCTCATCCCGGTCACCCTCACGCTGCCGGGCATCGCGGGCTTCATTCTCTCGGTGGGGATGGCTGTGGATGCCAACGTGCTCATCTTTGAGCGGGTGAAGGAGGAGCTCCGAGCTGGCAACACCCTCATTCGCTCCATCGACACCGGCTTTTCTCTCGCCTTTTCCTCCATCCTTGACGGGCACGTGACCGGCCTGATCAGCTGCGCCGCCCTCTTCGCCCTGGGCACCGGCCTGGTGAAGGGTTTTGCCGTCACCCTGGCCATCGGTCTGTTGTTGAGCCTCTTCACCGCGCTCACCTGCACCCGCACCCTGCTGCGGGTGCTCATGAGCTATGCGGCCCTGCGCCGACCCACCTATTTCCTGCCGGCGAGCAAGCTGCCCGCCGCGGTCGTCTGACGGAGAACGCCCCCCCTTGACCCAATCCGCTCCTCTCTCCCCGCCCCAGCCCGCCCCGGGCTTTCGCATCAACCGCCACCGGCGCCTCGCCTGGTGGGGCTCCCTGCTGGCCTGTGCCCTCAGCCTGCTGGGCCTGGCCCTCAGCTGGACCAATCCCGCGATCCACAGCCCCCTGAGACCCGGGCTCGACTTCACCGGTGGCACCCAGATCCAGCTGCAGCGCGTGTGCGACACCGCCTGCCCACCCCTCACGGTGTCCGAGTTGCAACGCCAGCTGGCCGCTGTCGCCCTCCCCCCGGACCCAGGCGCGGCGGCTCCCAATCTCTCCTCGTCCACGGTGCAGGTGCTGGATGGCGGACGCTCCCTGCTCTTGCGCGTCCCCGCCCTCAGTCCCGCTCAGGGTCAGGCTCTGATCGCGGGCCTCCAACCCGCCTTGGGTCCTTTCAGCGCCCGGGGCACCTCCGTGCAAACCATCGGCCCCACCCTTGGCTCCCGCCTGCTGCAAAGCAGCCTGATCTCCCTGCTGGTCAGCTTCGCCGCCATCGCTCTCTACATCAGTTTTCGCTACAGCGGTCTGTTCGCGGCCCTGGCCCTGCTCTGTCTGGCCCATGACGTGCTCCTCACCTGCGGCCTCTTCGCCTGGCTGGGACTCTTGCGCGGCGTTGAGGTGGATTCCCTTTTCGCCGTGGCTTTGATCACCGTGGCGGGCTACTCCGTCACCGACACGGTTGTCGTCTTTGACCGAATCCGCGAGCAGAAGACCGCCCTCGCCGCCTTGTCGCTCACCGACCAGGTGGACGTCGCGGTGGATGCCACCCTCACCCGTTCGTTGTACACCTCGCTGACCACGCTGTTGCCGCTTCTCGGTCTGATCTTTTTTGGCGGCAGCAGCCTGTTCTGGTTTGCGATCGCCCTGGCGGTGGGCATCGCCGTCGGCAGCTGGTCGAGCATCGGTTTGGCTCCCACCCTGCTGCCGGTCTTGTCGCGTTCATGACAGGGCCGTCCCGCCGCGGGCTCAAGATTCCCCTGATTCCCTTGCTCCTCCTGATCCTGGCCCTGATCGATCTGCAGACCGACATTCGCCTATTGCTCGATCACTTCACCTTCGCCACCCTCTTTTCGGCCATCCAGAGCCATCTTTTGGCCACCACCACGCTTCTGCTTCTGCCCTCCCTGTGGAGGCACTACCAGCGAACAATCCCCTGACGTTTCGCGGGCTCGGGATCAGCCGCCATCCCAGCGATCCATCACGTCGTGCACAAGCATTTCCCGGCCCAACACCTGCAGAACCACCACCAGAGGCAGCGCGAGCAGCACTCCGGGCAGGCCGAGCAACACCCCCAGGGAGAGCTGAGAGATGAGCGCCACCGTGGGCAGCAGATTCACCGTTCGGCTCAGCAGCAGGGGGGTGAGCAGAAAGGCTTCCAGGTTCTGCAGGATCAGGCGCAGGATCATCACCTCCACCATCTTGCCCGGGGAGACGAGCAGCAGGGCAACGCCCATCGGCAACAACGTGCCGAGAGTGGGGCCGATCGTGGGGACGAAGGTCAGCAGGCCGCACACCAGGGCGGACAGCAAGGCCAAAGGAACGCGCAACAGGGCCAGACCCGCCCAGGTGGTGAGAAACACCACCAGCGCGGAACAGGTCATGCCCGCCAGCCAGCCCCCGAGCGCCTCGCGGGATTCGCGCATCAGGAGTTGAACGCGGGGCCTGTAAAAGCTGGGCGTGGAGGCGGTGAGCAGGCGCTGATGGCTGCGTGGGTCAAGGGCGAGCAACACCGCCAGCAGGGCCATCAGCAGCATCTGCAAGGTGCCATTGGCGGCGCCACCGGCAAAGCCCAGCAGTTGTTCGCCGAGGGGCTGCACCCGCTCCAGAGAGGCCTGACTCAACAACTGCTCCTCAAGGCTTTTCAGGGCCGGCACCTCGCGGATCAAACCATTGAGCTGAGCGGGCAGGGCGGGGATGATCCGCTGCAGGAGCTTGAACTGCTCGATCACTTCCGGCAGCAACAGCGCGGAGAGCAGTCCGCCCAGCCCCAGCACCACCGCCAGCACCACCCCCAAGGCCGCGGGTCGGCTCAGCGGGAGCAGCCGCCGCAACCAGGTGATCGGCACATCGAGCGCCACGGCGAGCACCACCGCTCCGAACAAAATCAACAGCACCCAGCGCAGCTCCCACAGGAGCAGGGTGGCCACCACCAGGGTCAGACCGCCGAGAAGAAAGCGAGCGTTCATGGTTGCGGGGGCGTCGGCTGCCAGTGGTCGAGCACATCGCGGATCAACACCTCCCGCAGAACCACCTGCAGACACACCGCCAAAGGCAGAGCAAGGATCAAGCCCAGGGGGCCGAACAGGACGGTGAAGATCAGCTGGGCGGAGAGCGTGAGCCCGGGCAGCAGTTTCAGCTGATGGTGCATCACCGAGGGGGTGATGACATAGCTCTCGAGATTCTGAACAAGGATGTACAGCACCAACACCGCCACCGCTTTCCAAGGGGCGTCCAACAAGGCCACGGACATGGGAAAGATCGTGCTCAGGGTTGGCCCGACATTGGGGATGACGTTCAACAGGCCAGCCAGCACGGCATTAGCCGCCACCAGCTTCACGCCCAGAAGCAGAAGGCCCATGGCCGCCAGCAGACCCACGCAGAGGGAGCTGATCAGCACCCCTCCCATCCAGGCGCTCAACGATTCACCGCACAGCAGCAGCACGTCGCGGGCCCGGCGGCGATAGAACCCGGGCACCAGCAGCAGCAGCACCTCGCGGTAGGCGGTGGGCTGGGCGGTGATCATCAGCGCCACGGCGATCACGAACACCGTTTGCAGCAGCCCCGTGCCCAGGTTCCCCGCCAATCCCAGCAAGCGCCAGGCGCCACCGCCGAGGTTGCCCGCCCAGGCCGGGGCCGCTCCACCGGGACCCCCCGGGGTGAAACTCCGCTTCAGCCAATCCAGCCCGCCGTCCCGGGGGCCGTAGAGCATCCGGGAGGCGGATTCCATCGCGTTGTTGACCAGGGTGAGCAGCGTGTGGGCCGCGGTGGGCAGCTTCTGCAGCAACTCCGCGAATTCCGTCATGAAGGGTGGAATGATCGCTGTGGCCACGATCGCCAGCAACACCGCCACGGCCAGCAGGCTCAGCCCCAGCGCCAGGGGCCGCCCGCAGGACAGGCGCTGCCGCACGGTCCCCACCAGCGTGCAGAGGGCCATGGCGAGCACGATGGCCGCGAAGAGCAAGACCAGCGCTTCCCTGAGGCTCCAGAGCAGCAGCAGGGCCGCCAGCAGGGCAATGAGGCTGAGCCAGTTGCCGAACCTCATGCCTCCCCGTCGCTGACCTCAGCGGCTTCGCCTTCCCCCTGGCCGGAGAAGCCGAGTCCATGGCTGTCGGCATAGCGCTGGGCAAAGCGCATGAACCGCTCGAAATCCGCTGGGCTCTTCCAGGTGTAGGTGGCTTCCAGAGCGCTGGCCTTGCCGTTCACGAACCGCGCCTTCACCTCTCGACTCACCAACTGCCCCTCCTCATCCACCAGATACATGCCGGTGATGTCCCCCATGGTTTCCGGTGCCAGGGCCTCGGGTTCCTCAAACACGAACAGGGCCTGGCCCGTGCGCCCATCCCGGGAACGGGTGAGGCGGATGTCGGGAATGGTCGGTTCATCCACACCCTGAAAGAACTGGATCGAGGCGGGCATGGATCGGAAGCGAAACCTACCGATCCTAGGCAGTGCGTGAACAGCGGCCCCCGGGCCTGACATAGTGGGTCGAGCTGACTGCTGATCGCAGCTCATCGCCAGCCATGCTCTCCGGCGCCCCGGTCTCAAGCTCGTCCCGGGCCGATCAACTTTTGGAGCACTTCCTCCAAGGTTCGGATCGTCAGGCCCGCGTCCTCGTGAACACCCTGCGCCAAAAGGCCTCCGACCTCGCTCCCCTCATCCGCGAAGGCCTCCGCGCCGCCGATCGGGATGGGGAGTCCTGGCGACACGGCTTTCTCCTGCAGCTTCTGGCGGCTTCCGCGCCCGTTGACGGACCGGGAGCCGCAGAGCTCTTCCCCGATGGCTGGTTGCGCGCCCCCAGCGCCCGGGGCCTGGATTACGGCCCCCTGCAGGGTCATCTCCTGCGCCAACACTTTGAGGAGGCGGACAGGCTCACCAGCGCTCACCTGCGCGAGCTGGCCGGACCGGAGGCGGAGCGTCGCGGTTATGTGTATTTCAGCGAGGTGCCCGCCATTCCCGGTTTGGATCTGCGCAGCCTCGATCGCCTCTGGCTGGCGTATTCCCTTGGCCGTTTCGGCTTTTCGGTTCAGGGGCGTCTGCTGCGCCTTTGCGGCAACCGCTGGGACGCCCTCTGGCCGCGCCTCGGATGGAAGCGGGAGGGGCTCTGGACCCGCTATCCCACGGCGTTCACCTGGTCCCTGGAGGCACCAGAGGGCCACATGCCTCTGGTCAATCAGCTGCGGGGCGTGCGGCTGATGGATGCGCTGCTCCGTCATCCCGCGCTGCTGGAGCGAACCGAGGGCGCTGTCCAGGCGGCCAAGGGCTAAGGTCGATGGGTCCGCCGTCAGCGACCGCACGCGAGACGATGGCCTTGCGATGGGCTGATTTCATCACTCCCTCGACGCTGCAACTGGCTCCTCTGCTGGATCTGTTGCTGGAGCCCCTGTGCCATCCGGGAGGGGCTCGCATGGATGTGCAACTCGGATTGCAAGAGGTGCTTGTCAACGCCGTGCGCCATGGCAACGGCTGTGATCCGTGCAAGTGCCTGCGGGTGCGACGGATCCTCAGCCCCCACTGGGTGATCTGGCAGGTGCAGGACGAGGGGCCGGGCGTGCCCAGCCATGCCCGCCAACCCCCGTTGCCCGCCAGCCCGGACGCGGTGACCGGTCGAGGGCTTTACATCATTCATCACTGCTTCGATGACGTGCGCTGGAGTCGCCGCGGCAATCGCCTGCAGGTGGCGGTGCGCCGGGGGCGGTTCAACGGCCGTGGCTCGGACAGCCCGGATCGCTGATCTCGGATCGAAGCCAGCCCAGGGCATGCTCCACCAGGGCGCATGCCTCCTCGCGAGCGCGGGTCGGAGCGGGCTGGCCGGGCTCATCCGCCGCCAACAGCTGCACCAGCGCCGCCGCCAGTTGTTCCGCCGCCCGCCGCGGGCGCTGGCTTTTCAAACGGTGCCATTGCCGGTCATCGATCGTCAGGGATCGCTGCAGGCGCTGGGCCAGGTCAAGGGCTTCCGGCGGCCACTCCCTGGCGGATCCTCCACCGCTGAGCCCTCCTTGCGGCGGATCGGACGGGACTGGAGCCGGGGAGGACGCCGCGGGGAGGGAGGAGCTGGCGGGGGAGGGAGGGGACACGGCGGCACAGGCACGTTCATCCCGCGCATCCTGGCGTGGGATCATCAAGCGGTTGCGCCCATCGCTCCGGATGTCCTCCCGCACCGGCCGGGGCCGTCGCGGTTCCCGGCCCGACGCTTCGCCACGGCTTCTCCACCATCTGCAGGCTCTCCTGGCACTCGCGGCCGACCCTCCCGCCCGGGCCTCCAAAGCCCAAGGCGGTCCAGCGGGGCGCGCAGATCGTCGCCGCCGGCAGCACCTGGCCCTGAGCCAGCGTCTTCTGGACCCGTTGCCTGAGGCTCTCAGGACCTCAGGCCCGCCAACCGCTCTTTTTTGGAGCGCGCTTCGCTGGGGGGGGTGCGGGATGGTGCTGGCCCAGTGGCTGGGGCGCTGAAGGACGCGTCAAGAAGGGGGAGCGGACCCCCGCAAGGCGAAGACGCGACGCCAGGCCTTGGGCCGGAGGGAGCCCCGGCCATGGCTGGAGATCAGGCGTCGTAGTACATCGTGAACTCGTGGGGATGGGGGCGCTGGCGCAGCTGTTGCACCTCCTCGTATTTGAGGGCGATCCAGTTGTTGATGAAGTCTTCCGAGAAGACACCACCGGCCAGCAGATAATCCTTGTCCCGATCCAGGGCTTCCAGGGCGCCGTTGAGGGAGGCCGGCACTGTGGAGATCTTGGCCAGCTCCTCAGCGGAGAGTTCAAACAGATCGACATCGGTGCCATTGCCGGGATCGATCTGGTTCTTGATCCCGTCCAGACCTGCCATCAACATGGCGGCAAAGGCGATGTAGGGATTGGCGAGGGCGTCGCCGGAACGGAACTCCAGACGCTTGGCTTTGGGGTTGGGACCCGTGAGGGGGATGCGGACAGCCGCTGAACGGTTGCCCTGGGAATACACCAGGTTGACCGGTGCTTCAAAACCGGGAACCAGCCGCTTGTAGCTGTTGGTGGTGGGGTTGGTGAAGGCCAGGAAGCTGGGGGCGTGCTTCAGCAGGCCGCCGATGTACCACCGGGCGGTCTGGGAGAGGTTGGCATAGGTTCCTTCCCCGAAAAACAGGGGTTGCCCATCCTTCCAGAGGCTCTGGTGCACATGCATGCCGCTGCCGTTGTCCGCGAAGACAGGCTTGGGCATGAACGTGGCGGTTTTGCCGTATTTCTTCGCAACGTTTCGCACCACATATTTATAGATCATCACGTTGTCAGCGGCGCTGATCAACTCGGCGAACTTGATCCCCAACTCGTGTTGAGCTGTGGCGACCTCGTGGTGCTGCTTCTCAATCGGCACTCCCAGAGAGCCCATGAGCAACAACATCTCCGAGCGTATATCTTGAAGGGTGTCGTTGGGAGCGACTGGGAAATATCCTTCCTTCAGGAGAACCTTGTAACCCAGGTTGCCTCCCTCCTCCAGTCGATCGGTGTTCCAGGCCGCCTCGATGGAATCGACCTGGTAGAAGCTGCCTCCATTGCCGCTCTTGTAGCGAACGTCATCAAAGATGAAAAATTCGGGCTCCGGACCGAAATAGGCCGTGTCGGCCAGGCCGGTGGAGGAGAGGTAGTTCAGTGCCTTCTGCGCCAAGGAGCGGGGGCAGCGCGCATAGGGCTCGCCGCTGCGAGGCTCCTGAATCGAGCAGATCAGGCTCAGAGTCTTGTGGCTGTAGAAGGGATCGATCCAGGCCGTGTTCGGATCCGGCACCATGGCCATGTCGGATTCGTTGATGGCCTTCCAGCCGCGGATGGAGGAACCATCGAAGGCCACACCCTCGCTGAAGGCGGCTTCATCGATCAGGTCCTGACAGACGGTGAGATGCTGCCATTTGCCATGGAGATCAACGAACTTGAGATCGATCAGCTCGATGCCCTCATCCTTGATCTGACGAAGAACATCCTGTGCGGTCTGAGCCATGAGGTGCGGGGGTGGGGGTATAGGGACAGCCCTGGTTGGCGCCCTGGCGACAAGCGAGGCGACGGTACGGAGCGCCCCCGCCCTGCATAT
>Ga0194130_10000779_pt1 | contig 56297 bp, 44 predicted proteins | sample TA2KigsurfametaG_FD_160084 | JGI IMG/M metagenome (GOLD analysis project Ga0194130, IMG submission 160084) | Freshwater microbial communities from Lake Tanganyika, Tanzania - TA2015050 Kigoma 12 surface | ecosystem: Environmental > Aquatic > Freshwater > Lake | place: Tanzania: Lake Tanganyika...
GTGCCGCCGGATACGCTCGGCACGCAGTTTATCGGTGTATTGTTCCCAGGCGGAGCGAAGCGACTCTATCTCCAAAGACTTTTCGGTAACCCCATTGGTTTCATTTCCGCTGCCTTTTAACTGTTCTCTGATCTTGCTAAGCGCACTCAATCGGGGCGACACGGTCCGTTGTTCCTCTTTTTGCGGCTCGGTGATCTCTTGATCCTTTACAGACAATAAAGGGGAGCTTGGTCTTCCCTCATTTGCCACCAGGGGCTTGTCGAACGGAGCAGGGGTGGATGTTGTCGTTATGGGTGGAGAGGAGGTCTTTCCTTTTTTTGTCGGATGGGTTGCGTTGCTGGGGGGTAGAATCCAGTCTCCTGTGTAGCGTCGAATGGGGGTTACTTTAAACCCGATGGAGGCATCAGCTATTTTTTTTTTGACCAGTCCGGTCTCTTCGGTACTGAGCGAAAGGGCTTGTTGCAGATAGGCTAGTTTGATCAGGGCCATTTCTACATGCAACCGTTTATTACGGGCCATACGATAATTGAGCTCCGCCTCGCCGATTATATTCAGCGCACTCACCAGATAGGCAGCACTAATTGCCTGAGCAGATTGCGTGTACTGTGCCTTGAAGTTCTCGACGGTGTCCAATAACTCGGCAGCAGCTTTGTCTTTACACACCAACAGATTTCTGAAAAATTCAGCCAGTCCATTCAAGACCAGATCGCCCTCGAAGCCCTGTTGATTGATCTCGTTGTAGAGCACCATCATGCCGCTCAGGTCTTGCTGTTGCATCATGGCCAGCAACCGAAAATAGTAATCTGCATCCAAGATATTCAGATGCTCCAGTGTCGTGGCATATTGCAGGTTTCCATTGGAGAAACTGACGATCTTATCCAGCATGCTCAGTGCATCGCGTAAGCAACCTTCGCTTTTTTGTGCGATCAATTGTAAGGCGGCTCGATCGGCTTTTACCTTCTCTTCTCCACAGATCTTTTCCAGATGCGTTACGGTATCTTGCGTGGTGATGCGCTTAAAGTCGAAAAGTTGACAACGACTCAATATCGTAGGGAGGATCTTGTGCTTTTCGGTGGTAGCCAATATAAAAATCGCATAGGGGGGAGGCTCTTCCAGTGTCTTTAGAAAAGCATTGAAAGCCTGCTGAGATAGCATGTGTACCTCGTCGATCACGTATACTTTGTAGCGGCCTGCTTGCGGAGCAAACCGTACTTGTTCGGTCAGTTGCCGGATGTCCTCGACGGAGTTGTTCGAGGCAGCATCCAGTTCAAAATAATTCAATGAGGCCCCCTCGTTAAAGGATTTGCAACTATTGCATTTATTGCAGGCCTCACCCTGTGCCGTAGGTTTTTCGCAATTGATGGTCTTGGCCAAGATCCTGGCGCAAGTTGTTTTTCCAACTCCTCTAGGACCGCAAAACAAAAAGGCATGTGCCAGTTGTTGATTCCGAATCGAATTCTTGAGGGTGGTGGTAATATGATCTTGCCCCAGCACACTGTCAAATTGCTGTGGCCTGTACTTACGTGCCGAAACAATGAACCTCTCCATGACTGCAAGATAACAAACCACATCACAACAAGGGGCAACAACAACCGGTTGTGAATAAGTAACCCCCTATAAAATGGGGTGTTTCTCAGCGGGTCTACTCCGGTCAAAGCTGTAGCGCCAGGTAATCAGTTTACGGGTCGGGTAAGTGTCGCCCAGCCCCTGGGCCACATTCAGCATTTTGGGATTGAAACCGCCGATCCATTGCAATTCGTAATAGTTGTATCGCTTGAGGGCCTGGATCACGAATTTGGCCTCGTTGATCATAAACGCGTCTACCCCCTTGCCCTGAAACTCGGGTATTACTCCAAAAATAATACCGGTAAAACGGGGATTGGGCTGGGTGTATTTGATGTAGAGAAATTTTAGTTTATGCCACCAATCGAATTTTCCATTCAGGAATTTGAACCATTGGTTCAAGTCGGGAATATTGACAAAAAAGCCGATCGGTTCTTCTTGGTAGTAGGTAAACCAAACGATCTTTTCGTCCATTACGGGCTTCATTCTTTTAAAGAGAGCAATAGCGACTTCCTCTCTCATTTCTTTGAGACCACCATGGCCGGCCCAGGCTTTGTTGTAGATATAGGTAAAGTCCTTAGCGAATTTTTCGAGTTGGTTTTTGTTGATATGTATCGCGCGGTAGGCCGGATCTTTTTTGATATGGGCATGTCTGTCGAGCAGCTTTTGATTGATCTCTTTGGTAGGATCCAGGCCAAAGCAGATCTGTTCAAAGAAAGGAGTAAACCCGTACTGTTCGAACAGCTTTCTGTAGTAGGGCTTATTATAATTCATGCAATAAAGCGGGGGTTGAAACCCCTCAACGATCAATCCCCACCAGCGATCTCTCTCTCCAAAGTTGATCGGACCGTCCATTCCTTCCATACCGCGCTCTTGTAACCAGGTCTTTGCGGTGTCAAATAGCAGGTGCGCGGCCTGGTGGTCGTCTATACAGTCGAAAAAGCCGATTCCACCCACCGGGTATTGGTCTCCCTTGGTCCGATACCGGCTATTCACAAAGGCAGCGATCCTGCCTATTTTCTGTCCTTGTTCGTCGAGTAAGATCCAGCGAATAGCCTCCCCAAAGCGGAAGGCCTTGTTCTTTTGCGTGTCAAAGACCTCCTCCACATCTTTGTCAAGGGGGCGGATATAATTGGGGTCGTCGGCATAAAGCAGGGCATTGACCTCCAAAAAGGCAGTCCTGAGTTGCGGGGTATTGACTTCTACGATTTGCACGACTGCAAAGGTAGCGAACCGAGGTCCGCCATGCCTCTTTTAGGCTTTTCCACGACCGGATTTTTCTTTTCGATTTTTCGTATTCCGCCCTTACCTTTGCGCGCAGAAAAATAAGGGGTTGTTCCCCTTTACTCTAAACTTCTAATCATGGCAACTACCGGTAAAGTAAAACAAGTTATTGGCGCTGTAATCGACGTGCAGTTCGATGGTAAACTTCCCGAGATCTATAATGCACTTGAGCTCAAAAAAGAGAATGGCGATACGCTTGTACTCGAGGTACAGCAACACCTTGGTGAGGACAGTGTGCGAACCATTGCCATGGATGGAACAGAAGGATTGGTGCGCGGTATGACCGTGGTGGACACTGGCAAGGCCATTGCCATGCCAACCGGTGAGGGTATCAAGGGAAGATTATTCAACGTAACCGGCGATCCTATCGATGGTTTGCCTGCTGTGAGTAAGGCCAACGGTCGTCCGATCCACAGCCAGCCCCCCGCTTTCGAAAATCTGAGTACGGCGTCCGAAGTTCTTTATACCGGTATCAAGGTGATCGACTTGATCGAACCCTACGCAAAGGGGGGTAAGATCGGACTCTTTGGAGGAGCCGGTGTGGGTAAGACCGTTTTGATTCAAGAGTTGATCAATAATATCGCCAAGGCTTACTCTGGACTGTCTGTTTTTGCCGGAGTGGGAGAGCGTACGCGTGAAGGAAACGATCTTATGCGTGAGATGATCGAGGCCGGTATCATGAAATACGGCGAGGACTTTAAGCATAGCATGGAAGAGGGCGGCTGGGATTTGAGCAAGGTCAATATGAATGAGCTGGCCGATTCTAAAGCCACCTTTGTATTCGGCCAGATGAACGAGCCCCCCGGAGCCCGTGCCCGTGTGGCCCTCTCGGGTCTTACCATTGCGGAATATTATCGTGATGGCGATGGGCAGGGTAAGGGAAAAGACATTTTGTTCTTCGTTGATAATATCTTCCGATTTACGCAAGCTGGCTCTGAGGTATCTGCTCTGTTGGGACGTATGCCCTCTGCGGTGGGATACCAACCCACGCTGGCTACCGAAATGGGTATCATGCAAGAGCGGATCACTTCTACCAAAAATGGTTCAATCACCTCGGTACAAGCGGTATACGTACCGGCCGATGACTTGACTGACCCTGCTCCTGCCACCACCTTCGCTCACCTTGATGCCACTACGGTGCTGTCGCGTAAAATTGCCGACCTGGGTATCTATCCTGCGGTGGATCCGCTGGATTCGACTTCAAGGATATTGACTCCGCAAGTAGTGGGAGAGGCCCACTACCAGTGCGCTAACCGGGTAAAATCGATGTTGCAGCGTTACAAAGAATTGCAAGATATCATTGCTATCTTGGGTATGGACGAATTGAGTGAGGAGGACAAATTGGTGGTGTCCCGCGCGCGCCGCGTACAACGTTTCCTTTCGCAGCCCTTCCACGTTGCCGAGGCCTTTACCGGTCTTAAAGGGGTGTTGGTTCCCATCGAAGAGACCATCCGTGGTTTCAATATGATCATGGACGGAGAGGTCGATGAGTATCCCGAGGCGGCCTTTAACTTGGTAGGTACTATTGATGATGCCATTGAGAAGGGTAAGAAATTGCTTGCGCAGGCCAATGCCTAATGCCTCATATAAACTACTATGAAGATCGAGATACTCACACCCGAAAAGAAATTGTTCAGCGGCGAGGCCTATGGAGTTCAGGTGCCTGGTCTTACCGGTTCTTTCGAAGTGTTGGAAAAACATGCCCCTCTTATCAGTGCACTTAAAGCTGGTACGGTCAAAGTGATCGATGGAAAGCAACAAGACCTGGCCCGGTTCTCGATCCAGGGTGGTTTTGTAGAGGTGCTCAATAACCAGGTTACCGTGCTCGTCGAAGGGGGTGTTGCTATTTAGCCCCTTGATCAAGCTATCTAATTCAACAGCGGATCGATCGGAAAGTTGATCATCATCGCGTAGTCTCCCCCCATGCTTTTTAAACTCTCATTCCAAATCTGTTTGGGATGTCGATGGAACACCAACGAAGAGCTGGCCGGGGTTAGCAACCAGCTGTGTTGATCCAATTCTTGATTGAGTTGATTGGTATCCCAACCTGAGTACCCAATAAAAAATCGTATTCGCTCAGGTTCGAGAGCCCCCTCTCTAAGTAGGTCCAGCACTGTACTAAAATCACCTCCCCACCAAATGCCTTGTCGTATTTCGCGACTTCCCGGAATAAGTCTTGGGTATTGATGAATAAAATGCAGGGAGTCGGTTTGAACGGGCCCTCCATAGAAAAGAGGCCATTTTCGGCTGTCCAAGGCCGGAATCAACTGATTTAAGGTTTGTTTGTAGCGACGTGTCAGGACAAATCCAACGGACCCCTCCTCGCCATGCTCGCATAACAAGACAACGCTTCGTAAAAAATTCTCATCCTTTAAAAAAGGCTCTGCTACCAAAAGGGTCCCGGGTTCCGCTCTATGCATAATGGAATGTACGCAATTTTCTGGACTTTTACAACTCGTTAAAAAAATGTGAAGGCCCTTATTATAGTTTTTCTACTCAGGTCGGCTTAGTACTTTTATCTCAGGTGAAAAAAACATTTACGCTAATAACGATCCTGATCAGTCTTTCGTTGATCGGCATTATTTTCTTACAGGTTTCCTGGATCAGGAATATGGCCTTGGTACGACAAGAGCAGATCAAATTTCAGGTAGCCAAGGTAGTCAATGAGGTCTCAGATGAGTTGGCAGGTTATAATTCTGATTTTCAGATCAGTAATCCCCGTCGGGGCTGGCCCGAGGGAATGGGGTGGGACCCTATCACCCCCAAAACGATAGCCAGTCGTTACTCGGTACAAGATATTGATCACAAACTCAGGATGGCTTTTCGAAAAAATAATTTATCCTCGGTCTCTTACGAGTTTGGGTTGGCCTCCATTGGTCTTTTCGGCAATAATGAGTTTGAGAAGATCTCTCCCGGTTTCTTGGCTGTTGCGGCCAGCGAGGACTCGGCCAACACGTTTAGAATAAGCCGTGGGTTGTCCTCCTACAGTGGTGCAATGGGAGAGGGATTGGCGGCCACAGAGGTACTGACGGTAGTGGTGTATGATCTGCAAGAGGTAGTGCTACGTTCATTGGGTTGGCGTATCGCCGCTTCGATCTTATTTACCCTCATTATTCTTTTAGCTTTTTATGTAACGGTCAGGACCTTGCTCCAACAAAAGAAACTCAGCGAGATCAAAAATGATTTCATCAATAATATGACCCACGAGTTCAAGACACCTCTTGCAACGATCTCGTTGGCCGTTGATGCTATGCGCAACGAAAAAGTAATGCAGGACAAAGAGCGACTTTCTTATTTCAATGGGATCATCAAGGAAGAGAATCAACGTATGAACCGGCAGGTAGAAACGATCTTAAAGGCATCGCAACTGGAGCGAAATGAGATCGAGTTGACCTTGAATCCCGTATCGCTGCAGGCCATCGTGCAACAAGTGACAGCCAACTTTGGGTTGCAACTTGAGCATGTGCAAGGCCAGATCCGTGTGGAGTGGAAGGCCGCCGCCGATCGGATCGTGGCCGATGAAATTCATCTTTCGAATTTGATCACGAACCTGATCGATAATGCCATAAAATATGCCAAGGAAGGCGTACCCCCGCAGATCACCATTCGTTCTTATGAGCAGGGGAAAAAAGTAGCCTTGGTCATCGAAGACAACGGTATGGGAATGACCCGTGATACCCTAAAGCGGATCTTCGAGAAATTTTATCGAGCCCATACGGGTAATCGTCATAATGTAAAAGGATTTGGGTTGGGTCTCAGCTATGTAAAGACAGTTACCGAGGCCATGGGTGGGCAGGTTAAGGCCGATAGTACCTTAGGAAAAGGAAGTCAATTTACATTGATCTTTCCCCTTTCTCTTTACTGATTGTTTTGCCAACTTTCTGTTTACTGATCGTTTCGCCAAAGTAGGCTGCCGTCTCCGTAACTCAAAAATCGGTACTGATGCTCCAGTGCGTGCTGGTATATTTTTTTCCAGTCGTTACCCACCAAGGCAGCGATCAATAAGAGCAAGGTAGAGCGGGGCTGATGAAAATTGGTGAGCAACCCATTGATCACTTTGCAAGAATAACCCGGTGCGACCAATAGGGCTGTCTGTGTAACGAATTGTTCCAGCGCTCGCTTTTCCATCCATTCGATAAGTGCAGTTAACGCCTCGGACAGGGGAACCCCTTCTTGTTCCAGCTGGTAACATTCCCATTGAGACAGTACGGGCGCACTTGTATGTTCTTCTCTGATCAACTTTACTCCCAGCCAATACAAGCTTTCCAGTGTACGCAGCGAAGTGGTTCCCACGGCGACCAGGGGCTTATCGAGCTGCGATCGCCAGCTTTCCAGAAAGGAGCGTTTTACATCGATCCATTCCGAATGCATGGCATGCTCTTGCAGGGTCTCTGCTTTGACTGGTTTAAAGGTGCCTGCACCCACATGCAGGGTAACAAAATCGTACTTGATATTTTTCAGCTGCAGTTTTTCTAATAGGGCTTCGGTAAAATGCAAGCCGGCAGTCGGAGCGGCCACGGAGCCCTCCTTTTTTGCATAAACGGTCTGGTACTGCTGCCGATCCGTTTTAGCGACCGGTCTTTTGATATAGGGAGGAAGGGGTGTTGCGCCAATGATGTCCAGTGCCATGGCCAGCGTGTAGTCTGAAGGCGTCCAGTTGAACTCGATCAAAAAATGATCGGATTCTTTTTGGACGATGTTTGCCCGCAATTGTAAGGGGCCGACCTCTTTGGTAAGCGTTATTCCTGACTTCCACTTCGAGGCTCCTCCAACAAGACATTGCATCCGAACTCGCTGATTGGTCAATAACGCTGTGCTCATTTCTCCATACGAAGCATCGGGTTGCAGGCAAAAGATCTCGATCGTTCCCCCAGTGCTTTTTTCAAATAGAAGTCGGGCCGGGATCACCTTGGTCTCATTGAAGACCAAAAAACTATTGGTAGGTAATAACGAGTCAAGCTCGAAGTAGCGGTGGTCGCTAATGATACCGTCTTGGTAGCAAAGCAACTTTGATTCGTGGCGTACGGAAAGGGGTGTTGCCGCAATTCTCTCTGCGGGCAGGTCGTAGTCATAGTCCTCAATGGACAATTGCCGAGGGTCTTTTTTCATGCAACTAACTGTTGATGGATTGCAAATATCGGTTTACAGGGCCATTTTTTGGGCTATGCACAGGTTTTCCACAGCTATCCACACTCAATCCACTTAAAAAGTTGAAATCGTACTTACCCACCTCTTGAAACCCTTTGTGGGTATAGGTTTCAGCTCATTTTTTAATGGGGATAAATTAAAGCGCCCAAAATTTGGGCTCATAGTGGTAAAAAGTGTTATTTTGTGGTAGTTCAGGAAAAAAACTACTCAAATCACTGATAATGACTGGCTTTCTAGGAGAATTCGAGGCTACGTTAGATGCTAAGGGGCGCTTTTTGCTTCCTGCCGGTTTCAAGAGGCAGGTCAAGGAAGAAGAGTTGGGCCGCTTTGTCATCAATCGGGGATTTGAAAAATGTCTTGCCCTTTATACGCTAAAGGAGTGGGAGCCCTTGTTCGAAAAGATCAATGGACTCAATGAATTCGACCCAAGGCAGCGTTCATTTCGAAGGGCCTTTTTGAATGGGGCTACTTATGTAGAGCCCGATACAGCGGGCAGGATCCTGCTGCCTCCCAACCTTAAGGCCTATGCAGAGTTGGAAAAGGACATCGTGATCGCATCGGCCGGTAACAAAATGGAAATCTGGGATAGTAATAAGTACAAAAAGTTCTTTGACTCCTTTTCTTCTGATGCTTTTAGCGATCTGGGCAACGAGGTAATGGGAGGCGGACCCGTCAATTGATGAAAAACAGTGCAGTCTTCGTATCACATACCTGTACTGCTGACCGAAGTGATCGATGCGCTTTCCATTCAACCCAATGGGATCTATGTCGATTGTACGTTTGGAGGTGGGGGCCATGCGCGTGCCATTCTCGATAAGCTCGGTCCTGCAGGCCGACTGGTAGCTTTTGATCAGGATAGTGATGCCATTGCTAATCTGCCAAAGGATGACCGTCTTGTTTTTGTGCCGGAGAATTTTCGCTACCTACAGCGCTTTCTTCGTTTGCATGGGTTGCTGCCGGTAGATGGACTCTTAGCCGATCTCGGGATCAGTAGTCATCAAATCGATGAGGCTACTCGTGGGTTTTCGACACGTTTCGATGCCGCCCTAGACATGCGGATGGATCAGCGACTTTCCAAAACGGCTTTTTGGGTGGTAGAAACGTACGAAGAGTCAAAACTGCATAAGCTTTTTGAGCAGTACGGAGAGGTGACCAATGCCAAGACGCTCGCTAGAACGATCGTAACAGCCCGTCAGACCCAGTCGCTTCGCACTATCGACGGGTTTAAGCAAGCGATTCGAGAGGTCGTAAAAGGAAATCCAAGTAAATACTTTGCCCAGGTATTTCAGGCGCTTCGTATGGAGGTCAATGATGAACTCGAGGCGCTTCGTACGTTGCTCTCACAGTTGTCATCGGTGGTCAAGCCCGGCGGTCGGGTCGCCATCATCAGCTTTCATTCGCTGGAGGACAGAATGGTCAAACAGTTTTTTAAAGAAGGTACGTTGGAGCCACGACAAGATCATCCTTTTCTGTCCTATTCCGCTGTATCACCCTGGAAACCGCTCACTAAAAAGCCAATGGTGGCAGGAGAAGAAGAGTTGAAAACAAATCCGCGTTCGCGCAGTGCAAAATTGCGCGTTGCAGAAAAGATCCTTTAACGAATTGAAAATGGAAAAAGAAGGCAACGAAAAAAAAATGAATTGGAGTCGCTGGTTTCATTACCAGTCGCTGGTGCAGCAGGTTCCCTTCTTTTTATTCCTGGCCTTGTTGGCCGTACTCTATATCTACAATGGGCATTATGCGAACAAAACAATTCGTGATATCGGGCGAACCGAAAAAGAAGTAAAGGAGCTCAAGTACGAATATAAAATGATCAAAGGAGAATTATTGTCAAGAAGCAAACAGAGCGAACTGGTCAAAGCGGTCACCCCGCTTGGCTTACAAGAGTTGACCGTTTCGCCCGTGGTGCTGATCGATAGTCTCCCACAACAATAAAAATTGTCCTATGCAAGTTAAACGCGACATTTTATGGAGGGTATATCTCAGCTTTATCGGGCTGACCTTACTCGGTGGGATGGTCTTGGCCCGAGCTGTCTATATTCAGCGTTTTCAGGGAGCGTATTGGCGCAATCTCAGCGATAGTTTGCACCAGAGCTATGTGCCCCTCGATGCGCAGCGGGGAACGATCTATTCCGAAGATGGTCAGTTCTTGAGTACGTCCGTTCCCACATTCGATATTTATCTGGACCTATGCGCAGACGGACTCCGTGAAAAAAAGGGACGTCGCTTTAGAGAAAAGATCGATTCGTTTTGCATCGGCCTTTCGGATCTTTTTCAAGACCAGTCGGCTGCTCAATACAAGACCGCCATTACAGCGGCCTATGAGAAAAAATCTCGGTATTATCCTCTCAAGAAGAAATTAAGTTTTGCTCAATACAAGGCCTTTCGCTCCTTGCCTTTTGTTACCCTGGGACCCAATAAAAGTGGCGTGATCGTCGAAACCAATAGCAAGCGCTTATTGCCCTATGGTATTTTGGCCGGGCGTACCATTGGTTTGTCCAGAGAGTATATAGCCAGTGACGGAAAGATCAAAAAACAAAACGTCGGATTAGAGAATAGCTATGATTCGTTGCTCAGCGGAAAAGAAGGAGTTCGTCTGGTTCGTTATGTGGCCGGCGGTGCCACCATTCCGGTGGCCGGTTCCGAAACGGAGCCCGAGAACGGAAAAGATATCTATACTACCATCGATCTCAAAATGCAGGATATAACAGAGACCGCGTTGATGCGTATGATGGTACAAAGTGAGGCCCTGTACGGCACGGCCATTGTTATGGAAACGTCTACCGGTAAGATCAAGGCCATGGCTAATCTGGGTCGTCGTCCGGATGGACAGTACTGGGAAGATGATAATTATGCGTTGCGTGTTACTGAACCCGGCTCCACCATTAAGCTGGCTACTTTGTTGGCGGTGCTCGATAAAGGGACCAGCAAAATAGACGATCTGGTAGAGATCGGCAGTGCGGGCCGGGCCAAAGTGGGAAACAAGATGGTGATAGATGCCGAGCGCTCTCCCAAACCTTTTCTGACCGTTAGAGAGTGTTATGCCCACAGTTCCAATATCGGAATGAGCAAACTCGCTTACAAGGCCTTTGCTAAGAATCCGGAAGAGATCAAAGAGTATTATAAGAAGTTTCAACTTGATGAGCGTTCCGCAATCGACCTGAGCAGTGCTCCCAAGCCCAGTATGGCTCCCCTCAACGAAAAGGGAAGTTCCGTGGGCAATATGCTCTGGATGAGTTTTGGATATGCCATTCAAGTAAGTCCCTTGCATACCCTGACCTTGTATAACGGGGTAGCCAATGGCGGAAAAATGATGAAGCCCTATCTGGTCAGTCGTATTCAACAAGGGGGAACCTTATACAGAGAAGTAGATCCGGTGGTTTTAGAGGAGCAACTCTGCAAGCCCGAGGTCATTACAGCGGCTCGTAGTGCCATGGAAGCCGTAGTAAAAGAGGGAACGGCGCGGCGCGCATTTGAGGGTGTTCCTTTTTCAATTGCCGGAAAGACAGGCACCGCGTTGGTAGCGGATGGTCCTATCAAGTATACGGACCGTGTATACCAGGCCTCCTTTGTAGGATACTTTCCCGCCGATCAGCCACAATACACTTGCATTGTTGTAGTGCGCACCAAGCCCCATGCCGCTTCGCATTATGGAGGCACGGTCGCCGCTCCTGTATTTAAGGAGATCGCTACCAAGGTATATGCCATGTATGTCGATCGAAAAGATCCAACACAATTCGTAAAGAGAGGCGACAGCACCCTTTTTTATTATGCTGGAGGTGGCCGTGACTTACGTAACGTGTTTCAAACTCTTCAGTTGCCTTTTGCCGATTCGATCCAGCAGCAGGAGTGGGTAAAGGCTTACAATCCCCAGGGAAAGACAGTGCTAAAAGCCCAACCTCTTCGCAATAACGTGATGCCGAATGTAAAAGGGATGGGCTTAAAAGATGCCTTATTTCTCTTAGAGAATATGGGTGTGAAAGTGCAGATAAAGGGAAGGGGTCGTATTATGTCGCAGTCGGTGGCCCCGGGTACCGCCTTGGACCGTTCGTTGCAGATCGTACTTGAGTTGAGTTAATTAATAAATGCATCAGTGAAGCTGAGTGAATTGTTATATGGTGTATCGGTTGTGTCAGTAAATGGTTCTACTGCCGTGGAGCCCACTTTGCTCACTACCGACTCGCGTGCCGTAAGACCCGGCGCCTTGTTTATTGCCGTGCCGGGTACCCGCGTCGACGGGCATCAGTTCATTGCATCGTCTTTGCAGCAGGGGGCTATAGCCATTATTGCAGAGACCCTTCCTGACACCATGGAGGTGAATAAGACCTATGTGCAAGTGGCCGACGCAGCCTTGGCCAGTGCGCAGATCGCAGCTCGGTTTTATGGAGAAGCTTCTACGCGACTGAAAGTAGTCGGGGTGACCGGCACCAATGGAAAGACCACTATCGCCACCTTATTGTATAAACTTTTCTCCGGCTTGGGATATACCTGCGGGCTGATCAGTACGGTCGAAAACCGGATCGGCCAGCGATCGCTGTCCGCTACGCACACCACGCCTGATCCGATCCAGTTGCAGCAATTATTAAAGCAGATGGAGCAGGAAGGTTGTACGCATGTGTTCATGGAAGTCAGCTCGCATGCCATTCACCAGCAACGTATCGCCTCAATTGAATTTGCCGGAGGCATCTTCAGTAATATCACACATGATCATCTAGATTATCATAAGACCTTCGATGAATATATCCGAGTCAAAAAATCTTTCTTTGATACGCTGCCTGCCACGGCTTTTGCGTTGAGCAATGCCGATGACAAGCGGGGCGCAGTAATGCTTCAAAATTGCAAAGCGCGTTGTTTATTCTATGCGCTACGCACCCTGGCCGATTATAAAGGCCGCCTTCTCGATAACGGGTTGGATGGTTTACAGCTCAATATCGACGAAATAGAGGTTCATTTTCGCTTGGTCGGCACCTTCAATGCATATAATCTACTGGCGGTATACGGTGCGGCCTGTGCGTTGGGTCTCGATAAGACAACCGTGCTCACCGAGTTGAGTCAGTTACAGGGTGCCCCTGGTCGCTTCGAATGTATTGTCTCTCCTAAGGAGCAGCTGATGGCCGTAGTGGACTATGCCCATACTCCCGATGCGCTACTCAATGTATTGAGCACGTTGAAGCAGTTGCGAAAGCCCGATCAAAAACTGACCACGGTAACAGGTTGTGGTGGGGACCGCGACAAGACCAAACGTCCATTGATGGCTGCGGCAGTGGCGGCGCATAGTGACCGCTTCATATTTACCAGCGATAATCCACGCTCAGAAGATCCGGCGGCCATTATCAAAGATATGGAGCAAGGATTGTCTGCGGCCGACCTCAAAAAGTATATCCCGATCGTGGATCGCGAGGCGGCCATTAAAACGGCGATCACCTTGTCTGCTGCTCAGGATATTATTCTGGTGGCCGGAAAGGGACACGAGCGCTATCAAGATATAAATGGGAAGAAAGAATATTTCGACGATCGTGAAATGGTTCGCAAATGGTTTGCGAACCTCGATAAATAAAAGGAACTATGTTATATCATCTTTTTGACTGGCTGACCGAAGAGGGCATTCGCTTTCCAGGCAGTCGTGTCTTTGAGTATATCACGTTCCGCACCCTGCTGGCCATCTTATTATCCTTATTTATTACCCTGGTCTACGGCAAGAAGCTCATCAAATTTTTACAACGAAAGCAGATCGGAGAAAGTATTCGCGAAGAGGGATTGGCCGGAGAGGCCAGCAAGAAAGGCACGCCTACCATGGGAGGAATCATTATCATTTTAGCCATTCTAATCCCGACCGTTTTGTTGGCCGACCTAACCAAGGTCTATGTGCAATTGATGCTGATAAGCACGATTTGGTTGGGCATTATTGGATTTATCGATGACTATCTGAAACTGCGCAGCAAGCGCCTGGCGCAGTCGCTGGGCAAAGAATATAAAAAGACCAATGCCGATGGACTGGCCGGTTGGTTCAAGATCTTGGGACAGGTGGGATTAGGTATTACCATAGGGGCTACACTATATTTCAATAGCGAGGTGGTTATCTGGAGAGAGTACTCCGGAAAGAATCCGCAGGCGGACAGTACAGTATTCACTAAAACATTCAATGGGCAAACTCATTATTATGTAGCGACCAAAACACCGGTTACAACCATCCCGTTTGTAAAGGATCATGAGTTCAATTATTCAAAACTACTGCCAGAAAACTGGCGCCACTATACCTGGCTTCTTTATATAGTGGTTGTCATCTTTATCATAACGGCCGTGTCCAATGGGGCCAATCTTACGGATGGGCTCGATGGGCTGGCCACCGGAACAGCCGCGTTGATCGGGGTCTTACTGGGCATTTTTGCCTATGCCAGCGGCAATCTGGTTTTTGCCGATTACTTGAACATTATGTACATACCCGATCTGGGAGAGTTGTCGGTTTATATTGCGGCACTGATCGGAGCTTGTATCGGATTTCTTTGGTACAACTCGTATCCTGCGCAACTTTTTATGGGCGATACCGGTAGTCTTACCCTGGGGGGAATTATCGCCGCCCTGGCCATTATCGTACACAAGGAATTATTGATCCCTATTTTCTGCGGCGTCTTTTTGGTGGAATCACTGAGTGTGATCATTCAAGTGAGTTATTTCAAATACACCAAGCGAAAGTTCGGCGAAGGAAGAAGGATCTTTCTTAAGGCACCTATACATCACCATTACCAGGTTAAGGGATATCATGAGGTCAAGATCGTAAACCGGTTTTGGATTGTAACGGTGTTGTTGGTGGTCTTCAGTATCGTTACCCTCAAACTGCGGTAAAGCCAAGGATTGTATGGGGAAACGGGTAGTCATACTGGGGGCAGGAGAAAGCGGGGTCGGAGCCGCTTTGCTGGCGAAACGAAAAGGATATGAGGTGTTTGTCTCTGACGGAAGTTCTTTGAAAGAAAACTATCGTAACGAATTGTTGCAAGAGCGGATCGCGTTTGAAGAAAATACGCATTCGCTCGATCGGATACTACAAGCCGATGAGGTGATCAAGAGTCCGGGTATACCCGAAACGGCTGCGGTCATGAAGGCGATCCGGGCCCAGGGTATTCCGGTGATCAGTGAGGTTGAGTTGGCATATCGTCATATGGGGGATAGCCGCATTGTTGCCATCACGGGCAGTAATGGAAAGACCACAACGACCTCGCTGGTCTATCAGTTGTGCCGCAACGCCGGGTTGGATGTAGCGCTGGTCGGTAATATCGGTTACTCATTCGCTCGCCAGGTTGCCGAAGATCCGCACGCACTCTATGTAGTGGAGATCAGCAGTTTTCAACTCGATGATATCGATCGATTTCGTCCGCATGTGGCGATTTTGACCAATATCACCGAAGATCATTTGGATCGTTACGGATATGTTTTCTTGAATTATATCAATAGCAAGTTCAGGATTACCCAAAATCAGGGGCCCGATGATTATTTTATTTATTGCGCCGATGATGAAGTGACCCAACGACATATAAAAAATTTTAGTATTCAATCTAACCAACTACCCATTAGCATGAAAAGAGAAGTATCACCAGGTGCCTTTATCAAAGACGGAGACATGTACGTACGGACCGGTAACGAAGTGATGACCATGAGCGTATTTGATTTTGCGCTAAAGGGTAAGCATAATCAATACAATACGATGGCCGCTTGTGTGGCTGCGGCGACCCTCGACATTCGCAAAGAGAAGATCCGCGATGCCGTACAACATTTTGAGCAGCTGGAGCATCGCATGGAATATGTCTTGACAGTGCGCGGTGTTGTCTTTATCAACGACAGTAAGGCTACTAATATCAATTCAACTTGGTATGCGCTCGAGAGCATGACAGGACCTACCGTACTTATTTTAGGCGGTGTCGACAAGGGAAATGATTACAGCTTGCTGGCTGAAGGGGTTCGCGAAAAAGTAAAGGCGATCATTTGTCTGGGCAAGGATACTCGAAAGATCCATGAGGCCTTTGAAGCTATTGTGCCTGTAATGGTCGATGTGCAAAGCGCCGAAGAAGCGGTGCAAACAGCTTTTCAGATCGCTACCAAGGGCGATACGGTTCTGTTGAGTCCGGCCTGTGCCAGTTTTGATCTTTTTAAGAATTACGAGGATCGTGGACAACAATTTAAAAAAGCAGTAAAAGAACTCTAACCTATGGAAGCGACCCGCGACATACGACTGGCCGATCTGCGTAATAGCTTTACCACCGATAATCTTCTTAAAAAGACTCGCGGTGATAAGGTGATCTGGGCCTTGGTGGTAGTGCTGACATTGGTATCGCTATTGGCCGTTTATAGTGCCACCGGTACGCTGGCGTATAAAAATTATAAGGGAAATACCGAGATCTATCTTTTTAAACAAGTGGGTTTGATCTTGGGGGGGTTACTCGTCATCTACTTTGCTCACCTGGTCAATTATACTTTTTACTCCAAGGCGGCTCGTATCATCTTTTTATTGTCACTGCCCTTGCTTTTATATACGCTTTTCTTTGGCGTCAAGATGAACGAGGGTAGTCGGTGGATCAAGTTGCCCATCATCAACATGACGATGCAAACGTCCGATTTGGCTAAGTTGGCGCTGTTCATGTACCTGGCCCGGTTACTGAGTAAGAAGCAAGAAATAATCAAGGATTTTAAGAAAGGATATCTGATGGTCATCTGGCCCGTGCTCGTAACCTGTATAATGATCGCACCCGCCAACCTGTCTACCGCCTTATTGCTTGGTGCCAGTTGTATGCTATTACTCTTTATTGGAAGAGCCAGCACCAAGCATCTGTTACTGACCATTGGTGCGGTCTTGATCCCGATCACTTTTTTGATCGTGGCCGCTGTGGTCCGACATCATACTGAAAATCCGGATGAGGTAGCGGCTGTAAAAACATCTTCCTCCTCTGCGCTTACGGCCAGGGTCGATACATGGATCAGTCGGGTAGAGTCCTTTATTTATGGAGGACAAGATAGCGACACCGATGGTTATCAGGTCAATCAGGCCAAAGTGGCCATCTCAAAGGGAGGACTCTTGGGTGTAGGACCGGGAAATAGTACCACTCGAGACTTTCTGCCCCAGGCGTACAATGACTTTATATACGCCATCATTATCGAGGAGTACGGATTGATCGGCGGCGGGTTTATGGTATTTATTTACTTGGTCTTTTTATTTCGTTGTATCAGGATATTCAAGCGATGTCCCTTTGCCTTTGGTGCGTTCTTGGCGTTAGGGCTCAGTTTTACCTTGGTCATTCAGGCTATTGCTAATATGGCGGTAACGGTCAATTTATTTCCGGTAACGGGTGTTACGCTGCCACTGGTGAGCATGGGAGGAAGTAGTTTCTTTTTTACTTGTCTGGCCATTGGTATCATATTGAGTGTAGCAAGAAATGTGGAGCAACTCGAGGGACAGACAGAGGAAGAAACGGTAAAACCGACTGCGGCATGAGTCTGCGGGTACTGATAGCAGGCGGGGGAACGGGCGGACATATATTTCCGGCATTGGCCATCGCCGGTGCCCTAAAAAAGATGGATGCCTCGATGGATATTTTGTTCGTGGGGGCCAAGGGAAAAATGGAGATGGAGAAAGTGCTGCAGGCAGGGTATTCGATCTGCGGCTTAGATATAGTGGGATTCGATAGAAGTTCTTTGATAAAAAATATGGCACTGCCCTGGAAACTGCTCAAGAGTTTTTGGCAGGTTCGCAAGATCATCCGCGCCTTTCGTCCGGATGCCGTATTGGGAGTGGGAGGGTATTCCAGCTTTCCCGTATTGCGTGTTGCGCAGGCAAGAAGCATTCCGACTTTTTTACACGAGTCCAATGCCTATGCCGGCAAAACCAATCAGCTATTGGCACGACGTGCAAAGTGCATTTTTACCGGTGCGGGTGGGCTGGAAAAATTCTTTCCGGCGGACAAGATCTTTTTTACCGGTAATCCTGTACGCGAATCGATCTGTGCAACAAGGCCTGATCGACAACAGGCGGCGAACTTTTTTTCCTTGTCTTCCGATCGAACCACTTTGCTAGTGATGGGAGGTAGTTTAGGAGCTCGCTCAATCAACCGCGCTATCGATCAGGGACTCGACCGGCTTTTGGAAGCAGGCATTCAGGTGATCTGGCAAACCGGAAAGTCATATGCTCCTTTAGCCACCGCTCGTGTCGCTGACCGTACAGGTTGTTATACGGCCGACTTTATCAGGGAAATGGAATATGCGTATGCGGCGGCCGATGTGGTGATCTCACGATCGGGTGCAATGACGGTGGCGGAATTGGCCGTGGTGGGCAAGCCTGTTTTGTTCGTGCCGTATCCGTTGGCAGCAGAAGACCATCAACGCGTCAATGCAGAGCAACTGGTACGTAAGCAAGCTGCCTGGTTGGTGCCCGATGAAGAAGCCGAGACTTCGTTGGTCTCTCGTGCCTTGGCCCTATGTCTTGATCGATCTGCTCAACGATCGCTCAGCGAGGCCATTGGCTCTTTCGCCGTTCGGGATGCCGCACAAAAGCTGGCCACTGAATTAGTAAAGCAAGTCAGTCAGTAATATGAGGACAACCATCGATACAACGCTATTGCAAGAATCCTTTCGGGTAAAGGAAGGACTGCGTGAGTTGTATTTTCTGGGTATTGGTGGTATCGGCATGAGTGCGTTGGCTCGTTTTTTTCAGGAGCAGGGGATAAAGGTTTCGGGATATGATAAAACCCCTTCTACGCTGACTCGCTCCTTAGAGGCTTCGGGTATTACAGTGCATTACCACGAAGATCTTGAGGCGCTCTCTCGCACTGCTGATGCCGTGGTATACACACCGGCGATTCCGGGTTCTCACCTCGAATTGCGCTGGTATCAGGAGAATGGATATACGATTTGGAAGCGAAGCGATCTGCTACAGCAGATCACCGCTAGTTCTTTGAATGTTTGTATTGCCGGTACGCATGGCAAGACGACTACCTCTACCATGGTAGCTCATTTGCTGCGTCATAGTGGTTTTGGAGGCAATGCCTTCTTGGGAGGGATCGCGGCCAATTACGGAACGAACCAGTGGAGCAGTTCGGTCAATTGTTGCGTGGTAGAAGCAGATGAGTACGATCGGAGTTTTCTGAAATTATTGCCTCATGTCGCTCTCATCAGCGCCATGGATCCCGATCACCTCGATATCTATGGAGATGCCACTACCATGGAGCAAGCGTTTATCGATTTCAGTGCCTTGGTACCGAAGGGGGGTCTGTTGATCCATAAGTGGGGACTAACTCGTAGCTCTTCTCTACGGGCTCCGCAAACCCTGTCCTATCATTTGCACGAGCAACAAGCCGATTGTTATGCGTTAAATAGGCGGGTGCAAGATGGAGGGTATTGTTTTGATGCCATGATCGATAAAGAATGTATCGAGGATATCTTTTTACCCATGGGGGGATGGCATAATGTGGAGAATGCGATCGGGGCGATCACGGCTAGTCGTGTCCTGGGAATATCGCCGAGTGAGATTCGCGAAGCAATGGCTTGCTTTAAGGGGGTGCAACGGCGTTTTGAGAAGCTCATTGATAATGAACGGTTGGTCTTGATCGATGATTATGCGCATCATCCCGAGGAGTTGAATGTGTTGTTAGATGGAGTGCGTTCCTTGTATCCGCAGGCCCTTTGCACGATCATCTTTCAGCCGCATCTGTTCTCTCGTACCCGCGATCTGGCTCCACAGTTTGCCAAGGCGCTCGCGAAAGCAGACAGGGTGGTCCTATTGCCGCTCTATCCGGCAAGAGAGTTGCCGATCGAGGGTGTGAGCAGTGAGTCGATCGGAAAAGATATGGTGGGCGTGCCATTGTTCTATTTGGATCAGGAGGAGGTGGTCGATTGGCTGGAGAAAGAATATCATGATCGACTTGTAAATAGACAGCACGTGATTGTAGTAGCCGGAGCCGGTGATATTGACAAGATACCGGCCTTGATAAAAAAACGAATGGAGAATAATTAACTATAAAGTATAAACTTGAAATTGAAGAGGATCATAAAACGAATTTTATTTTTTGCCTTTTGGATAGGGATAGCCACCGGTATGTTCCTGGTCTTGTCGGCTGGTATCCGTGAGCGTAATAAGGAGCGACTTCGCTCCTATACGATCGAGATCAAGGCCGGCCCCGGAGGAGGGTTCCTGACGCAAGGAGAGGTGGAAGAACTATTGCGACAATCCTCTGCCGGTGTACAAGGAGAACGGTTGGCGCAATTCAATCTTCGAGAGGTAGAGACTAAGATCAAATCGCATGTATGGATCAGAGAGGCCCAGTTGTATTTCGACAACCAAGATGTATTACATGTGGCGGTAACGGAAAAGATCCCGTTGGCCAGATTATTCTCTAGTAGTGGAGCCTCTTGTTATCTTGATGAGTTGGGTAATCTGATGCCATTATCTGCTGATCGAACCATCAAGGTCCCCGTCTTTACAGGACTTTCGGATTCGATGCTATTGACCCAGCCCGACACCGTGTTATTACAACAGATATTGACCATGTCACAACTGCTACTAAAAGATTCATTTTGGTCTTCGCAGGTGGCACAGGTCGATTATACTCCCGCAAAGGAGTGGGAGCTGGTTCCCACCGTAGGGGATCATATCGTACAATTGGGAGCGCTTACTGATATCCAGTCAAAACTGCGTCGCTTACTGATCTTCTATCAGCAAGTACTCAGTAAAACAGGGTTAAGTCGCTATCGAATGATCGATGTTAGATATAATGGACAGGTGCTTGCGGGTAGTGTCAGCAGCGCCCGTGTCGATTCGTTGCAATTGCGAAGAAATGTAGAACGATTGCTGCGCGATGCCACAGAGGCCGAAAACGATACGGTGGTCAAGTTTCTTCCCAAGCCCCTTCAGCCTCTTTTACCTGATGATCCCAACCCTTCGCTAGAGGAGTTGAATACCGTGCTGCCCGGTGCGGCTCTGCCCGACACAAATCAATCTCGTATCCCTAAAATAAAAAAATCAGACAACCACTAAATCCATCATCATGAACAACCAAAGCCCCATCATTGTCGGTCCGGATATCGGTTCGGTCCCTATGACAAACACCAATCCTGTCATTATCGGTCTCGATATTGGTACTACCAAGATCGCAGTGATTGCCGGACGAAAAAATGAGTTCGGAAAACTTGAGATCCTTGGTTTTGGAAAAGCCAATTCCAACGGGGTCAAGCATGGTCAAGTCCTCAATATTGATGAAACCATCAAGGCGATCCGCACGGCACTTGATAATTGTTTCGCTTCTAATCCCACGCTCGAGATCAAGGAGGTCTATGTAGGAATTGCGGGTCATCATATCAAGAGTTTACAGACCCGGGGTGATATGGTACGTCAGCGTACCGACGAGGAGGTCGCTCAGCATGAGATCGATAAACTTATCGATGACCAGCGTAAGACCTATATTCCGGCCGGTGATCAGATCATCGATGTGATCCCACAAGAATTTACGGTCGACAATATTCCCAATATCGCCAACCCGATAGGATACGGAGGTGTCAAGATCGGAGCGAACTTTCACATCATTACCGGCGATAAAAATGCCATTCGCAATATTAACCGTAGCGTAGAAAAAGCAGGTCTGTTCACAAAGGATCTGGTCTTACAGCCGCTCGCTTCTTCTGCTGCCGTAATGGGGCAAGAAGATCTTGAGGCCGGGGTAGCCATCGTGGATATTGGGGGCGGTACCACGGATCTGGCTGTATTCAATGAAGGTATCCTCAAGCATACCGCAGTAATTCCTTTTGCCGGTGAGAATATCACCAACGATATCAAATCAGGATTAGGGGTATTGAAAACGCAAGCCGAGCAAATGAAGGTGCAATTCGGCAGTGCTTTATCTAATGAAGCCAAGGCCAATGCCTATATAACCATTCCCGGTTTGCGGGGAATGCCTGCCAAGGAGATCAGTGTAAAAAATCTGGCTAATATCATTCAGGCTAGAATGAGTGAGATCATGGATTTTGTGACCTACCATCTTAAGCAGGTAGGACTCGATAATAAAGCGCTCAATGGCGGGATCATTTTGACGGGAGGGGGCTCCCAGCTCAAGCATCTGATCCAGCTGACCGAGTACGTGACGGGTCTGAACGCACGTATTGGTTTTCCCAATGAGCATTTGGCCGCCGGACACATCGAGGAACTTTCCAAGCCTACGTACTCTACTTGTATCGGGTTAATTCTGAAAGGCTATGACGATTATGAGCATAACCGTAAGGATTTTGAGAAAGGATATCGTCTGGTCGAAGTTCCTGGGGCGCTTCGTCGCGAAAAAGATGTCGCCACTCCGCAGCCCGAAGAAGTTACCGGGGTCAGCGAGAGTCAAATGAAACATCGCCGAAACCTGACCGGTTTTTGGAGCAAGTTCAAAGACCGTATCATCGATCTCTTCAAGGAAGAAGAGGATAATCGTCTCCACTAACTAAGACAAACCAACTAACCCATTCGCAACCCTTCCAAAACAAAACGCTCATGATCCATTTTGATTTGCCCACCGAGAAGTCTTCCATCCTCAAAGTAATAGGAGTAGGAGGAGGCGGAAGCAACGCTGTCAATTACATGTTCAATCAACAAATCGAAGGCGTCAATTTTGTCATCTGTAACACAGATGCGCAGGCGCTTGCTGCCAGTGGAATTCCGAATCGAGTACAATTGGGGCCCCATCTGACGCAGGGGCTTGGCGCCGGTGCTAATCCCGATATTGGCAGACTGGCTACCGAAGAGTCGCTCGAAGAGATCAGAAAGATACTCGAAGTCAATACCAAGATGGCTTTTATTACGGCCGGTATGGGAGGAGGAACGGGTACGGGAGGAGCGCCCATCATTGCCAAGATCTGCAAAGACCTGGGTATCCTGACCGTCGGTATCGTGACCACACCATTTGCCTATGAGGGAAAGAAACGGTTACAACAAGCTGAAGAGGGCATCCGTCAGCTGCGCCAGCATGTTGATACCTTGCTGGTCATTAGTAATGATAAATTGCGTCATCAGTTCGGTAATTTAAAGATGCGCGAGGCCTTCGAAAAAGCGGATAATGTATTGGCTACCGCCGCTCGTTGTATTACCGATGTTATCAACAGCACCGGGCAGATCAATGTTGACTTTGCCGATGTTTGTACCGTGATGCGAAATGGAGGTCGTGCCATCTTAGGGCATGCCGAAGTGGCGGGTACGCATCGCGCTCAGTTGGCCATCGAAGAAGCCTTGAATTCGCCCCTACTCAATGACAATGAGATCAAGGGAGCCAAGTGGATCCTTATCAATATCAACTCTGCTCGGGGAGAATCTGAATTTACTATGGACGAAGTAGAAGTAATCCAGGACTATCTGCTTACCAAAGCCGGTGAGAATACCGATGTGATCCTCGGCATGGGATATGATGATCTGCTGGGCGATAAACTCGGCATCACTTTGATCGCAACGGGTTTCGAGCACAAGGATACGATCAGTACCACCCCAACAAAAAAAGGACTTCCCGAAGAAGAGAAGATCGTTATGGTCTTGGGACAACAGCCGGATACACCGGCTGCCACCGCTATCCAACCACCAGTCGCATCTTCTTCCGCAGCACCCGTCTCCTCTTCCGCACCGCAAATCGTATCTTCTTCCGCACCGCCCGTCTCCACCGAAGTAGTGTCACCGGCTTCGTCCTCACTGCCCTCAACATCGGAGTTAATGCCTCGTTTGGTCGAATTAACCGAGCCCGATCCGACTTCGGCTATCAATTTGCAACCAACGGAAGAACCTATTATTCGATTATCATTGGCAGATCCTCTCTCTTCTCCTTCCCTCTCTTCTTCGTCTGCAACCCAGACAAGCACTGCAAGCGAGACAAGCACTGCAAGTAGTAGTGCTGCCGTTATTCTCGAAACCGATGCTAGTTATCTTGCTGCAGCAGTCCCGGTTAGTTCTCCGGCGGCTGCCGGAGGCTATCTTACAAGGCCTACCAATATTTATGCAGAGCCACCGACTCCGGTGCCAACTACTCCTGCATCAATCGTCACCACCCCTGTACTGGTTACTACCGATCCTGTAATGCCATCGGCAGAAGTTATATCAGATCCGGTAGACTCCGTTATGCCCGTTGTTGAAGTGGTTCCGGTAGCTGCTACCGTATCGACGGAGCCCGAGGAGATGCAAATGCAACTGGTGGAAAGGGACGAGCCCTTGACAATCACTACGCCGCTGCTGTATGAAATTCATTCTGCTTCTTCTGCGATCAAGGAAGAGGATAACATGGTTGAGGATATCGTAGAGCAACAGCGTCGCGCTGCGGAGCGTTTGCAAAAGCTGCGCAACCTTAGTTATAATGTCAACACGGCCGATCCAAATAATGAGTTCGAAACAATCCCAGCGTATGTTCGTCGTAACATGGAGTTATATAGCAGTAGTTCTCAGATCGAAAACTTCTATAGTAGCTTCGAAGTAAAGGAGGACCCTTCCAAGCAAGGACCTATTAGTTCGTTAAATACTTTTCTCGATGGCAAAAAGCCAGATTGATTATTTTATGATCTGTTCACAACGGCTTATCTGATAGTATGAGCAGTGGACAAACAGTATTGATTACAGGAGGCACCGGCCTGGTAGGCACCGCCTTGGTTCAAGCTCTTTTGCAAAAAGGGTATAAGGTCATTTTGCTGACGCGAAACCCCCAGGCTAATTCCTTGCCTTTTGCTTCTCATCCATCCATAACGTATGGTTATTGGGATCCTGAAAAAGGTATTCTTGATCCCGAGTGGGTCGCTAAGGCCGATCATATAGTGCATCTTGCCGGTGCGAACGTGGCCGAGAAACGGTGGACATCTGCTCGTAAAAAAGAGATCGCGGATAGTCGAGAACAGTCGGGGCAATTATTGGTACGTGTCTTGCAAAAGAGTACGCATCGTCCCGTTTCCTTTGTCAGTGCTTCTGCCATTGGTTGGTATGGGCCCGATTCTGAAAAAAATCTGAAACCGTTTACAGAAGAGGATCCTTGCGACCCTTCTTTTTTAGGGATTACCTGCCAGAAATGGGAGGACAGTACAAAGCCCATCGAGGCCCTTGCTATTCGGCGAGTGGTGCTGCGCATTGGGATCGTTCTAAGTCGAAAGGGCGGGGCGCTTCCTGAATTTGAAAAGCCTCTTCGGTTTGGTGTTGCTCCTGTCTTAGGATCCGGGCATCAGATCATCAGTTGGATTCAGATCGAAGACCTGGTAGCCATGATCCTGTTTTCTATGGAGCAAGCAGCGCTGCGGGGTGTCTTTAATGCAGTATCTCCCCATCCTGTGTCGCAGCGCGAGTTGATGATGAGCTTAGCCAGGCAACGAGATCGTTTCTATATCCCAATTCCAGTACCCTCGCTGCTATTAAAGATAATATTGGGTGAAATGAGCATCGAAGTATTAAAAAGCGCTACGGTCAGTGCCGCTAAGATCTTACATAGCGGATTTCAATTTCAGTATCCCACTATCGGAAAGGCACTTCCGGTTTCTTAGTTACGAATGGGCTTGCCCGATGTAAGCACACTTTGAATTCTTTCCAAAGACTTTTTCTCTCCGCAAAGTGACAAAAACGCTTCTCGTTCCAAGTCGAGCAGGTACTGCTCCGAAACGGGTGTTCGCTCACTCAAATCACCGCCACACATTACATAGGCCAGTTTTTTGGCGATAAGGGCATCGTGTGCGCTGGCATAACCAGCCGTTTGCATGGCATGAATTCCAGCGTATAATACACCCAAGCCGGCACGTCCTAGTACGTTGATATCTTTTCGCTCTATGGGTCGGTTGTATCCCGATTCTTGTAAGGCCAGCACAGCTCTTTTCGCTGTGGCAATACGACGATTACTGTTATAAACGATCTCATCGATTCCCTTGCGATAAATACCCATTGTAAAGGCTTCGGCGGCCGAAGTGGCTACCTTGGCTGTAGCAATGGACATAAAGCGATGCTTTAGGGTGTTGGTGTCGGGTTCGTCCAGATGCATCTCATCGGCGGCACGTAGTGCAAATTCTTTAGTGCCCCCTCCACCCGGTATCAATCCAACGCCTAATTCGACCAGTCCTGTATAGGTTTCAGCGGCAGGGCAGCATTTATCGGCATGTAAGGTAAGCTCACAACTACCGCCCAAGGTCAATCCATGTGGTGCCACCACAACGGGTATAGAAGAATAGCGGGCACGCATGGTCGTTTGTTGAAATAATCGAATGGCGAGGTCTAGTTCGTCGTATTCTTGTTCAATGGCCATCATAAAGATCATGCCGACATTGGCACCGGCAGAGAAGTTGGCTCCCTCATTGGCAATAACCAGTCCTCGATAGGATTGTTCTGCTTTTTCAATGGCTGTTTGAATACCACTAAGTACATCTCCTCCAATACTTCCCATTTTAGTTTGCCACTGAAGACCCAACACATCATCGCCTAGATCGTACAGTGTACAAGAACTATTTTTCCAAACTGTTTTTTCTTTTTGGTGGCTCATCACCAAAAAGTCGGCACCCCCTGGAAGCGGTTTATAGGTTCCGCTGGCGGGCTCATAACAACTGCGAATACCTTTTTCTGTTTTATAGAATTTCGTTTGACCTTTTGCGATCATGTCTTTGACCCAGGCTGCCGCAGGTATGCCGGCCTTGTCCATGTCGCCAACCATGTTGGCAACTCCCAGAATATCCCAGGTCTCAAAGGCACCCAACTCCCACCCAAATCCGGCCATCATGGCATCATCTACTCTGTATAACTCGTCGCTGATCTCTGGGATGCGGTGTGATATATATGAGAAGATATGGTAGTGCAGCAAGCGATAGAATTCGCCGGCCTTGTCTTTTCCCTTGAGCAATGCGATCAAGCGGGTCGCCAGGTCCTCTATGGATTTAGCCACTTCCAGTGTGGCAAACGATGCTTTTTTGCGGGGTAGATAAGTAAGACTTTCCAGATCGAGCGTCAAGATCTCTTTTTTGCCCGCTTCATTTTTTGTTTTCTTAAAAAATCCTTGCCCGGTTTTATCGCCCAGCCAATTATTGTCGACCATTTTTTGCAGCCAATCCGGAATGGCAAAAAGGACCTTCGCTTCGTCATGCGGACAATTAGCAGCCACTCCAGAGGCCACTTTGACCATGGTGTCGATGCCTACTACATCGGCCGTGCGAAAGGTGGCTGATTTTGGTCTTCCGATAATGGGGCCGGTAAGGGCATCGATCTCATCGACACTCAACTGTAGTTGTTGCTTTAAGTGTATGATGGCCATGATCGCGAAGACCCCAATGCGATTGGCAATAAAGGCGGGTGTGTCCTTGCACTTGACGGTGGTTTTACCTAAGTGCAGGTCGCCATAGTGCATTAGAAAGTCCACAAGAGCCGGATCGGTATCGGGCGTGGGAATAATCTCCAGTAGTTTAAGGTAGCGAGGAGGATTAAAAAAATGCGTGCCGCAAAAATGCTTTCGAAAATCGTCACTCCTGCCGGTCGTCATCATCGAGATGGGTATACCCGAGGTATTGGAGCTAATGATCGTACCGGGCTTTCTATATTTTTCTACCTTCTCAAATAATTGTTGTTTGATGTCAAGTCTTTCGACTACGACTTCGATGATCCAATCGCAGCTTGCAATTTCGTTGAGATTATCATCGAAATTGCCCGTACGAATTCGGTTGATCATCTCCTTCTCATAGAGAGGAGCGGGATTACTCTTTACGCTTGACTGTAAGGCTTCGTTGACGATCCGGTTGCGGGCGGCCTTTCCATCGGCAGTGGTAACGCCAGCCGGTACAATATCCAACAACAATACATCGAGCCCCACGCCTGCAAAGTGACAGGCAATGCGAGAGCCCATTACACCGCTGCCCAGCACAGCTACCTTGCGAATGGTTCGGTTCATAAAAAATAGTTAGTTATGCAACTAATTTACTGCTACTAAATTACTGGATTTAAAATTCGAAACGAAAAAACTCAGCTAACGTTCGCGCCTGGATCGATGGAATCTTCGGATTGAATAAAATGTAATTTTCCGGAAGCATCCTCCGCCATCAAGATCATACCGTTGCTCTCGATCCCTTTCATTTTTCGAGGGGCCAGATTCGTTACCACGGTCACTTGTTTACCGATCAGTGTTTCCGGAGCATACTGCAGGGCAATTCCACTCACAATAGTGCGGACCTCTTGTCCCAAATCTACTTGCAGGCAAAGTAGTTTGTCGGCTTTTTCTACTTTTTGCGCCGCACGAATGATGCCGGTCTTTAGGGATAGCTTGGCAAAGTCTTCGTATTGAATGATAGCCTTGGCCGGCGCAGCAGGGGCTTTCTCTTGTAAAACGGTTTCGGCAGAAGCAGATGATTGAACAGCCGCATTCGTACCAGAAGCGGACGCTGCTCCGGAGGAAGAAGTAGACATGGCGTTTTGCTTTAGTTTTTCAACTTGTGTCGATATTTCGCTATCCTCTATTTTTCTGAAGAGTAATTGCGGGGCTCGCAGGGAGTAACCAATCTTCAATAGGTCGATCTTTCCGGCATTTTCCCACTGCAACATCTTTTCGACAACTTTCATTTGATAGAGAAGCGTGCGAGCCGTGTGCGGCATAAAGGGGTTGATGAGGATCGACAAATTGGCTGTCAATTGTAAACAAAGATGAATGCAATTGTCGATCCTTGCCTGTGCAGAGGGATCTTGCTCTAGCTGTTTGGCCAGTACCCAGGGCTCTTTTTTCTGCATGTACTGATTTCCTTTTCTCGACAGATCGATGATCTCAAAAAGGGCTTCTCTGAATTTATACTGCTCGAGCAGGGCTTCAATGGTAGCGGGCGCTTGTTCTATGGTCTTACGCAATTCTTCGTCAACTGCATCCAAGTGTTGCGAATGAATAGGAGGCACTTTTCCGGCACATAGTTTATGCATCAGTACCCAAGTACGATTTACAAAGTTGCCAAAGATGGCGACTAGTTCGGAGTTGACCGCCTCTTGAAATCCTTTCCAGGTAAATTCACTGTCTTTGGTCTCGGGAGCTATTTGTGTAAGATAATAGCGCAGCATATCTACGCATTGTTCACCACCGTTTGGAGCCTCTACGAAATCGCGGATATAGTCTCGCATATCGAGCTTCCAATTCCGGCTGGTGCTCATTTTATCTCCTTCCAAGTTCAAGAACTCATTGGCGGGCACGTTCTCTGGTAAGATATACCCGTGAAGTTTCAGCATCACCGGAAAAATGATGCAGTGAAAAACAATATTATCCTTTCCAATAAAATGGACCAGTTTGGTCTCTTTATCTTGCCAGTAAGGTGCCCAGTCCTTGCCCTTATCGAGGGCCCATTGTTTGGTAGCACTAATATATCCGATAGGGGCATCGAACCATACATACAACACCTTACCATCAGCTCCCTTTATCCGAGGGGGCAAGGACACGCCCCAGTCAAGGTCGCGGGTAACCGCACGGGGTTGTAGTCCGCCCTCTATCCATCCTTTGCATTGTCCTACTACGGTGGGGCGCCAGTCTTTTTGATGGTCTTGCAAGATCCATTGTTTCAAAAAGGTTTCGTGTCGGTCGAGGGGTAAATACCAGTGCGTTGTCTTTTTCTTGATCGGTGGTTTACCACTCAGGGTGCTGACTGGATTGATCAGCTCTTCGGGGCTCAGGGCTCGTCCGCAACTTTCACACTGATCGCCCACAGCCCGGTCACTGCCACAGGCCGGACAGATCCCTTTGATGTAGCGGTCAGCTAAAAAGCTGTTGGCCTCTTCGTCAAAGAATTGCTCGGTCTCTTTGGTCTCCAGGGCTCCCTGTTGTTCCAGGGTATCAAAAAAAGCGGCTGCCGTTTGGTGGTGAATGGGGGCACTAGTGCGATGATAGATATCGAAACTGATCGAGAGCTTCTCAAAGTCTTCTTTCAAGGCCACATGATACTTGTCAATGATCGCTTGTGCTGTGGTGCCTTCTTTTTTGGCCTGAATGGGAATGGCCGTTCCATGCTCGTCGCTTCCGCACACAAACACCACGTCGCGCTGTTGTGCTCTAAGGTAACGCACATAAATATCGGCGGGAATATAGGCACCCGCTAAATGCCCCACATGTTTTAATCCATTTGCGTAGGGTAGGGCAGATGTTACCAGGTATCTTTTTGGGGCAGCCATAATGGGAGCAAAAATACCGTAATCGCCGCTGGTCCCAAAATGCCTTAGGCTTATTACCTTTATTCTTTCTTTCTACTCCATTATGAAGCAACCTCCTTATTTGCAAGCCGGTGATACCATTGCCCTGGTTTGTCCTGCGGGCTATATGCCAGCCGAAAAGGTACAGACCTGCATAAGGGTCTTGGAAGGGTGGGGCTACCGTGTAATGGTCGGATCGACAGTCGGTGGAAATTCGACTACTTATTTTTCCGGTACCGATCAGGAGCGTCTTACCGATCTGCAGCGCATGCTCAACGATAAATCGGTTCGGGCCATCCTCTGTGCGCGAGGGGGCTATGGTACCGGAAGAATTATCGAACAACTTGATTTTACTGTCTTTGCTGAATTTCCTAAATGGATCATTGGATTTTCTGACATTACCATATTGCATGCGCACATTTATCGCCACTTTGGCATTTGCACTTTACACGCCCCTATGGCGGCCGCTTTCAATGATGGGAAATGGCAGCAAGAGTATGTACAATCGCTTCGGGAGACCTTGCAAGGGGTTAGTTCTGCCTGCAGTGGTCCTGAGCATACCTTTAATCGAATGGGAAGAGTAAAAGGCGAACTGGTAGGAGGTAATCTTGCCTTGCTGGCCCATCTTATTGGCTCTCCTTCGGCACTGGACACGCGCCATAAAATTCTTTTTATTGAGGATGTGGGGGAGCCGCTTTACAATATAGACCGCATGATGTGTCAGTTAAAGCGAAGTGGTATGCTCGATTCATTAGCCGGGTTGGTCGTGGGCGGATTCTCTGAATGTAAAGACAGCGATCGCCCCTTTGGCAAAAACGCCTATGAAATTATCGAATCGTGGATCAGCGAGTACGATTATCCGGTTTGTTTTGATTTTCCGGTAAGTCATACCGATCGAAATATGACCTTGAAACACGGTGCCTTGTACGAGCTTAAGATCGATGCCACCGGCTCGCTGCTGGCCGAGTGGTAATCTCGTTAACGATCAATGATCGAGTAAGGTCGATAGATGTTGAAGGGTTTCCGGAAAGCTAAATAGGTCATTGTGCGATCCCCCCTGGATAGTAATTAATTGGTCTCCTTTTTTAAATAGGGCCGATAGTCGTTGGGATTGCGAATACGAAATGATCCCATCATCGGTTCCATGGAGAATGGTAACGGGCGCGGTTACATAGGGGAGATATCGATAGGTGGGCAACTCATAGCGCAGCAGCATCGAAACAGGGTAAATAGGCACAAAACGTTTCACGACGTCGGGAAATTGGTAATAAGGGGTCTCCAAGATCAGTTTACGGCAATCTCTTCGCGACGCTAATTGTGCGGCCAGCCCTGTGCCCAGGCTTTTTCCATAAATGATGATACTATCCGCTGCAAAGCGTGCAATGGCCAATTGGTAGCTCAGGGCGGCCCACTCATATAATTTTTTTTCTGAGATCGTTCCTTTGCTCTTTCCATAACCGGGATAGTCGGGCATCAGGACTTCGTAACCTTGTTCGGTAAAGAAAGGAACGAATTTTTCGTACCAAGTAATATTTTGTCGGTTGCCATGAAAATAGAGTACTAGTCCTTTGATGGATTCCTTTTTGGACTTGTATAGGACGGCATGTAACGTGTCTTGCGAGTTGATAGCCACTTTTATTTCTTGGTGTGCAAGCGTACTGGAAAATGTATACGTGGCGGGTAAGGTGCTTGCGCGAAAAATAAATGTCTCTTGAAAAAAATAGAGTACCATGGCACCAAGCACATAGAGCAGGAGCGTGATGCTGATTATTTTTCGCACGCGGGGATGCCGGACAAAGCGTAATAAGGAGGTCATTAGTATTTTAATATGTCACGAATAAAGTTGTGATATTCATCGAAAGAGGGCAAGTTATTATGGCCCCCTCCTTCGATGCGTATCAGGGTGCATTTTCGGGAATGAAGTTGCTGTAATTTTTCGCTATGTCCGATCGGGATCAGCCGATCGCGGGTGCCATGTATAATATAGGTATGACATTTTACCATTGGTAACCATTGATCGGATCGCAAGTGATAACGAAGCACCCAACGTAAGGGAAGGATCGGTATGAATCGCTCGATCACTTTTTTGAAATTAAAATAGGGGGCATCCAAGATCAGATAGCGGGGATGATTGTCCGAGGCCAATTTGGTAGCAAAACCGCTGCCTAAACTGCGGCCGTAGATGATTAGATGATCTTCGCTGTACGACTCCAATAAGCGATCGTAGATAAATTGCATATCGCCCAGCATCTCTTTCTCGCTACGTTTACCGGTACTTTTTCCAAATCCTCTGTAGTCGACCAGTACCACATCGTAATCGTAGCGATAAAAGTCTTTGGCATAGCGAGCCCATCCTTTTATACTGCGGGTATTACCATGAAAATATAGAATGAGTCCTTTGGGTTTTTCCCTGTAAAAGTGAAGACCATTGATCCGTACACCGGGGCTAATGTCAAAAAAGTATTCCTTAAAGGGCGCCTCGTAGTGGAATTGAAAATCGGCCGCCAGTTTTTCCGGCCTAAAGATAAAGCGCTCTTGCAGCAAGTAAGCCAGTACCGATAAGCCCAGCACCACGCCTAATATAGTCCAGAGGATGGGAGGCAAGGGGATTAATTTTCGATCCTGCGTAGGGATAGGTTGGTAACGGGGGCTACGATCAGCGGAAACTTTTCGACCGTTACATTAGAGAGGTCCAAGCCAAATCCTTTTTCTTCGGATAGACTATGGTCTTTGATCCAGAAATAAAATTTCATGATCACCCGTTCGAAGAAAGGTAGCTCGTTGTCTTGACTCAGGTATTTTTCCATCACCATAAACTGAAAATCACCGACCGAGTGGGTATTCGATAAACTCTCGTAGCGGCTAAAGATGTTCACCTCTTTATTGGCGACCAGTTCCTCGACCACTTTTCGGAACATGAGGTTGACGCGGGGTTCTACTCGAAAGCCAAGCCGGAGATCGATACGGATAATATCGTTGGGAATAATATGATCTACCTTATACTCGCAGGTGTAAGGGTTGTCTACCGTATCGATGTGAACGAACCAATAAATATCGGCGCGCTTTGGTTTTTTATTCAGTATCGAGTAGACGATCTTATGCTCGATCTCTCTTGGATTATTGGCGCTGGTCAGGTAGACCAGGTGCGTTGCGTATTTAGGAACCGTTCGATCACTGCTTAGCTCTTGTATTTTGGGAATGTAATCTTCGAGCCGGATAAATTCGACGTACCGGTTTTTGATCTTGCGGGCCCGGTACCACACGTACATGACCGTAAACACCAGCAAGCCGATTATGAGCGTTATATAGCCCCCGTGCGTAAACTTTACCATTAGCGCAACCAGGTAAGCGACCTCTACGGTCAGATAGCCGGCCAGAAAAAGATAGATCCAATACGATTTGATCCGGTGCAAGACCAGGTAGTTGGCGTAGAGTATGGTCGTGGCCAACATGGTAACGATAATGGCCAGTCCATACGCGGCTTCCATATTCGAAGACTTTCTAAAATAGAGTACCACCCCGGCACAACCCAAGAACATCAAAAGATTGATGGTGGGGACAAAGAGCTGGCCTTTTTCTTCCGAGGGATACCGTATTCTTAATTTAGGCCAAAGGTTCAGTCGCATTGCTTCACTGACCAGGGTAAAGGCGCCCGATACCATGGCCTGACTGGCAATGATGGCAGCCGAAGTGGCAATGATAACACCGGGTATGATGAACCACTGCGGCATTAGGTCATAAAAAGCATTTATGCGTAACTGGGTTCTCAAGACGTTTGTGATCTCTCCATACTTTGCGGAGAATTCAGGTAAGGTCATCCATTCACCGCCTACCTGATAGGGTTGTCCCAGCAGCGAAGCCCCCTGCCCAAAATAATGGATCAGTAAACAGATCTTTACATAACCCCAGGTGAGTCGAATATTTTTTCGGCCACAGTGTCCGAGATCACTGTAGAGCGCTTCGGCCCCCGTCGTACATAGGAATACAGCCCCCAAAAGCCAAAATCCCCCGGGATAAGTACGCAAAAACGCAATGGCATAGTGGGGGCTGATGGCCTTAAAAATGGTAAGATCGTCAAAGACATGGATAGCCCCCAAGACCAGTAACATGCTGAACCAAATGAACATGACCGGTCCAAAGAATTGCCCAATGGATGCCGTTCCGAATTGTTGTAGAAAAAAGAAAAGGGCTAAAATGGAAAGAACGATAATAACGACCGTATCGCTGCCTTCTTTGATCCCCAACGAGGGCAGTTCCTTGAGCCCTTCAATGGCGGAGGTGATCGAGATAGGGGGTGTGATGATCCCATCTGCCAGCAGCGAAGCGCCACCGACCATGGCGGGCAGCACCAACCATTTTTTTCGGCGCCTGACCAGTGCGTACAAGGCAAAGGTTCCCCCTTCTCCCCGGTTATCGGCCCGCAGGACCATCAATACGTACTTGAGGGTGGTTTGCAGGGTAAGGGTCCAGATGATGCAAGAAAGCGTTCCTAAAATTAGATCTTGTGTAATAACCCGGTCGGTAATAATGGCGTTGTAAACGTAGAGGGGAGAGGTGCCGATATCTCCGTAAATGATGCCCAGGGCAATCAATAGTCCGGCACCGGTAACCTTAGTGGTCGAAACTTTCACCCGACAAAGGTATAGGCAAAAAATGTTAAATTTTATTATTGTTGTTTAAGCCCGTAAACCGTACAATCGTTCTTACGTTAATTGAATACCTTTATGCCCATGACAAGGTTTTTTTTGGTGGTGCTTTTTTTGTTGTTCCTGGTGAATATTCCTATCTCCCTGCCGGCGCAGCGGATCGTCTATTCCGATCCCGAGAAGGAGGATACTCGTCGGCTCAATTATGAGATCATTGGAAAGGTGGGGGGTAATTTTTTGATCTTTAAGAATAACCGAGCCCGCAGCTGGATCTCGGTCTTGGACGACGAAATGCAACCGCTGGGTCGCGAAGAGTTGGGCTATATGCCCTCCAATGACCGAACTATCAATGTCGATTTTTTCCCTTACGCCGATTTTGCCTGGATGATCTACCAGTATCAACGTCGAAATGTGATCTATTGTATGGCTGCGCAACTCGATGGGAATGGACGACGCACCGGCGAGCTGCTGGAGTTGGACACTACTCATCTCAATTTTACATCGGATAATAAACTCTATGCGGTGGTGAGTAGCGAGGACCGAAAGCGGATCGCCTTGTTCAAGATCAATAGCAGCGACCGAGATTCGTACAAGATGACCAAATTGCTTTTCAATGATAAGCTGAGTTTGCTGGGCCGAACCGAAGTGCTGATCCCGATGTCTGACCGCGGCGATCAATTGGGCGATTTTGCCCTCGATAATCAAGGTGATCTTCTCTTTAGCCGGTTTTTGAGGGGCAATAATGACAATGTTACCAAGGCCTCGATGTTGATCTTGCCTGCTACCTCCTCTTCTTTGCAAGAGGTTTCTCTTCCGGTGAGCGAAAAGGGGCCTTTTTTGGATGAGCTCAAGATCAAGGTCGACAACCTGAACCAGCGCTATATCCTTACTTCTTTGTACAGCGACGAAAGAAAATCGGGCATTGATGGATGCTTCTTTTATGTGTGGGATAAGCAATCTCGCCAGCCCCTGGTCAATAGCTTGCATGAATTCACCGATGAGCTTAGGCAAGAAGCCAAGGGAAATGCCACTACCCGGACGGCCTTTAATGATTTTTTTATTCGGCAGATCATCGTAAAACGAGACGGTGGATTTATTATTGGTAGTGAGGCCTACTATACTACCTCGAGGGCCAATAGCTGGAATCGCTACGATTATATTTATGGTTCGCCTTTTATGGGCTTCAATAATTTTTACTATAGTTCTCCTTACTATAACCGGTACTGGTGGGGGTCTTCACCTGCATACGGGTGGGGTTCGCCGGGTGGACGCACCAATTCTGCCATGCGCTACCATGCCGATAATATCATGGTGCAGTCCTTCGATCCTGGTGGACAGCTTCAATGGAGTCGGGTAGTCTCTAAAACACAGTTCGATGATGAGGCCGACGATCTGCTATCCTTTACCATGATGGTATTGGGTGGCGAACTGCACCTGTTATATAACCAGCAAGATCGCCGCGACAAGCTGCTCAATGATTTCACCTTGCAACCCGGTGGAGAGATGACTCGAAACACCGATCTGAAAAATCTGGAAAAAGGGCACCAATTCTTGCCAAAGCGCGGAAAACAGGTCAGTTCTCGCCAGCTGATCATACCAACTGTGTATCGGAGTTATATTTGCTTTGCCAAAGTGGAGTATAACTAAACCCGTTCGCTGTTTTGATAGCTGTTTTTTTAAAGAGGAGTCCTCTCAATATCCTGCTGCTACTGCTTTTTGCCGTAGTGGTCAAGATCCCCCTTTTTACAGCGCCCCGACTCCCGGTTCCCGATCAGCAGGATGGGGAACTCTATCGGTCGCTGCTCGATGGGTTACGACAAACAGGAGTGGGCACCCCCTTGTTTTTTTCGTTTTTGTCTTTTTCGTTCTTGTTCGTGCAGGCGCTGCTGCTGAATTTCTTTTTCAGTAAACACAAATTACTCAACCAGGCAACGGATCTGCCAGGCATGAGTTATCTGCTACTTACTTCGTTGTTTCCTCAATGGAGTTATTGGAGCACACCCTTGTTCATGAATATGGCGGTGCTGTATTTGTTGTTCTTACTCTTTAAGCTCTACGGTCAATCAGAGGCACGATCGGTCTTATTCAATACAGGATTTCTCATTGGGGCAACCAGTTTTTTCTATCCCCCCTTTCTTGTACTGATCCTTTGGGTGCTTCCTGCCGTGGCGATTATGCGTCCTTTTAAGCTACAGGAGTGGATGCTTGCGATCGTAGGTCTGCTTAGTCCTTTCTATTTTTATGGGATCTGGCTTTTTTGGAACGACCGCTGGCCGCTGCAACCCTTCTTGGTCTTTACCAACTGGGTCTTGCCCTCTTTACGGGAAATGGCTTTCTGGAAGGCAGGTGCCTTTTTTCTCCTGCTTTTACCCTTGTTAGCCGGCTTGTATCAGGTACAGGATAATACCCGCAAAATGCTCATACAGGTTAGACGGGGTTGGACGGTATTATTCTTTTTGCTCTTGGTAACCGCCCTAATGGCCCTCTTTCAAGAAGAGGCCTCAACGGGTTGGATGTTAGGGTTGATCCCCTTGGTATTTTATCATGCTTGTTTTTACCTACTGACCAGTTTCAGGGTCATACCATTACTCTTTTTTTGGCTAACTTTTTTTTATCTGCTGGTCGGACAGTTCTCCGGTACGGGCTGGAAAATCTGATCTGAGCACTCCGTTACATTAGTTATCTTTGCTTCTCCAATTGACCCCCATGAAATTTGGTATTGTCGTTTTTCCCGGCTCTAATTGTGACCAGGACATGTATGATGCGCTGCACTATGAATTGAAGCAAGAGGTGCGCATGCTTTGGCACAAAGACCGAGACCTTAGCGCTTTTTCCGAAGAGGATTGTATCGTATTGCCCGGGGGCTTCTCTTATGGTGATTATCTTCGATGTGGTGCCATTGCCCGGTTTAGTCCCATGATGCAATCGGTCATTGAGTTTGCCGGAAGGGGAGGAAAGGTCTTTGGTGTCTGCAATGGCTTTCAGATCTTGTGCGAATCTCAACTTTTACCGGGTGCCCTGTTGCGAAATGCCCGCCAGCAGTTTGTCTGTAGCAATACCTTTATTCGCGATACGGCGGGTCGGGTCTATACCATACCTGTAGCCCATGGAGAAGGTCGCTATCATGCCTCCGAAGCATTGTTGGATAGTCTGGAGGCCAATAATCAGATTTTATTTCGCTACTGCGAAGCCGATGGAACTGTTACACAGCAGGCCAGTCCCAATGGTTCCAGCCGAAATATCGCCGGTATTTGCAATGCCACCCGTAATGTCTTTGGTATGATGCCCCATCCTGAGCGGGCTTGTGCCGCTGCGCTCGGCAATACCGACGGAAGGGCCATTATCACCGATCTGCTGATCGATTCCGTCTTGCAAAGCGTTTGATCGCGTAACAACACAGTGTATGAAAAATTGGTTGATACTTTTTGCCGGTCTGTTGGTAGGTCAACTGAGTTGGTCACAGCTGCAGCCGGTGGTCTGGACCTTTGGTGCCAAAAAAACAGCTGACCGTACTTATGAGATAGAGATCAAGGCCACCATCAAACCCGGCTGGCATCTTTTCTCACAGACGCAACCCGCCGATGCCATCGCTCTGCCCACCCTTTTTGTTGTCAATCCTAATCCGCTTTTGCTCAGAAAGGGATCACTTCGGGAGGTTGGCAAACTTGAAAAATATAAAGACAAAACGCTCGGGGTAACGGCTTATCAATATGCCGATCAAGTTCGCTTTGTTCAGACCGTCACTTTAAAAGCAAAAGCGAAGACCCTTTTTGCCGGAACGGTAGAATTTCAGACCTGTGATGACGAAAAATGTCTGCCCCCGCAAAAGATCAATTTTTCCATTCCTCTTCAGTAGCGTTTTGCCTTATGCGCCGCCACTTTATTTTCTATACGTTCTTTTTATTATGGCTGCCCGCCATATCGCGGGCGCAAGACACGGTATTTATTCCTGAGTGGAAGGCCGAGGCCCAAAAGAAAGGAGAGGGGCAATACTTGCTGCGCTTCTCCACCGTACTGAACGACGAATGGCAACTCTATGCGCCAGATCAGGTACTGCTCGATTTACCGGTGGCGGTCTTGCAATTCGCCGATAGTGCCATCGAAACCGACAACAAGTTTACCTATCGTCCTGCGGCCAAGGTAGTATCGAGTGAATTATTTGGACAGCCCGTCTCCATACAGCAGGGTGCCATTGCCTGGGAAGTGATGATCCGTATCCAAGGTCCGGTCCCGGCTCTTTTGGCGGGTCAATTGATGTATACCTATGGAAAGGAAGATGCCTTTTACCCTTCGAGTTCCTTTTCTTTTCAGGTATCATTAGAAGGTGGACAAACGATTGGTTCGGCGACCGTAGAGAAAATTTCGTCTGCGCCCCCGCTTACCAATTGCGGCGATATATCCCCGGAGCGTAAAAGCCTTTTACAACTATTCTTACTCGGTATCCTGGGCGGATTGATCGCCTTGTTGACCCCTTGCGTATTTCCAATGGTGCCTGTAACCGTTACGTATTTTACCAAACGATCAGTAACAAGACAAGCGGGTATATTTCAGGCCCTACTTTATGGGTTCTTTATCTTTTTGATCTATGTGCTGATCACGATCCCTTTTCATGTGGCCGGTAAAGCTATTAGTCCTGAGATCTTTAATAATATCTCTACCAATGTCTGGTTAAACCTGACCTTTTTTATTGTCTTTGTGGCCTTTGCACTTTCTTTCTTTGGGCTCTATGAGATCGGCTTGCCTGCTTCGCTGGCCAATCGCTCCGATGCACGAGCGGGTGTAGGGAATTTGATCGGTATCTTTTTTATGGCCAGTACCCTGGCGATCGTTTCTTTTTCTTGCACCGGCCCAATCTTAGGAACCTTGTTGGTGGGCGTGGCCGAACAAGGGGCCTGGCCTCTGACAGTGGGTGCTGCCGGTTTTGGACTGGCCTTGGGATTACCATTTGCCCTGTTTGCGATGTTCCCACATTGGTTGCGGTCACTACCCCGTAGTGGGGGATGGATGACGGAGTTCAAAGTAATTTTAGGCTGCATCGAGCTGGCGCTGGCCATCAAATTTTTATCGAATGCCGATCTGGTAGAACAATGGGGATTCTTGAAGCGCGAAATATTCTTTGGCTTATGGGTGTTGATAGGACTGGCGATGACACTTTACATCAGCGGGTGGCGACGCCCCGAGGTGCCGCCTGTCTCGCTTCAAAAAACACCTGTTCGCCTATCACTCATGCTGTTGTTCGCCGGCTTTACAATTTACTTGGTGCCAGGGGTCACTAATACCCGGTGGGCCGATCGAACACTTATCAGTGGCTTTCCTCCGCCTCTTTCGTACAGTATCTATGCTAATAGGACTTCAGCGAATCAAAGCTGGCAGCCCTTGCATAATGATTATGCGCGTGCGATCCAGTTGTCTCGTGAGCAAAACAAACCTATTTTGATCGATTTTACCGGATGGGCCTGTGTCAATTGTCGCCGTATGGAAGAGAAAGTTTGGACCGACGCTAGGGTACGTCGTTTGATGCAAGAAGAATTTGTGGTATTGTCCTTGTATGTCGATGAACGAACGCGCTTGCCCTTACCTGAGCAACAACGTGTAACCATGCCGGATGGAAGTCAACGTAACCTGGTGACCGTGGGCGACAAGTGGTCGAATTTTCAGATCAATTATTTTGGGGCTACTTCTCAGCCACAATATGCCATGATCAATACCGATCAACGCATGTTGGCTCGTACGAAATTTTACACACCGGATGCCAGTGAGTTCGTTGCATGGCTGGAGTGTGGACTGGCCGCGTTCCGCAAGAATCCTTAGGCGGTTTTTTGCGTCATCATCTTACGCAAATTGATCAACCCGTACCGCATTCTTCCCAGGGCGGTATTGATACTGCAATCAGTAAGTTTTGCGATCTCTTTAAAACTCATATCGGCATAATGACGCAGGATGATAACTTCTCGTTGGTCTTCGGGCAATTTCAATAGCAAGTCCTTTACCCGGTCATGACTTTGTCTTTTGATCATTACGGTCTCGGGGCTGTCTTCGGTAAAGGACAAGACTTCGAAAACATCTTGGTCTTCGCTGTTTCGAATGACCGGGCTGCGTTTCACCTTTCTAAAATGATCTACACAGCAATTGTGAGCAATGCGCATGGCCCACGGCAGGAACTTTCCCTCTTCGGTGTAGCGGTTGGCTCGCACGGTGTCGAATATGCGGATAAAGACATCCTGAAAAATATCCTCGGCCAGGTATTTGTCTTTGACCAAAAAATAGATCGAAGTATATAATTTATCCTTATGCCGGAGTACAAGGGTCTCCATTGCCATCAGATTACCTTCTTGAAAAAGGCGCACCAATTCAAAATCAGATTGCTTTGCTAAGGCTTGCATAACTTTTACGCTTTAAACTGCCAAGGCAGTGTAGGTTCAATAAAAACTGCCGTGGGGCAGTGGTTTAGCGTAAAAGTGGGCGATAGGCCGCTTGTTTTAGTTTAGCTCCGGAAACCCGGTCTGTGAAGATAAGAAACTTTTCAAAACTAAATAGAGAAATCGAACCGGCATAATCTATCCCGCTAAAAAAATGTTAATTGCCTGTACCTTTGGCCGTTCAAGGCATGTCACAACACTCACCCATACAGATCCGGGGCGCCCGAATGCATAATTTAAAGAATGTATCGGTGGATATTCCCAGAAAAAAGCTGGTGGTGATCACTGGTGTGTCCGGGTCCGGAAAATCTTCGTTGGCCATCGATACCTTGTACGCAGAGGGGCAACGTCGATACGCCGAGAGTCTCAGCGCCTATGCCAGACAGTTTCTGAATCGCATGGATAAACCCGATGTAGATCATATCAAGGGATTGAGCCCGGCCATTGCCATTGAACAAAAAGTGATCACTCGTACGGCTCGCAGTACCGTAGGCAGTCTGACCGAGATCTATGAGTATCTGCGTTTGCTATTTGCCAGAGTGGGGACCACGATCTCTCCGGTTTCGGGTCAGGTGGTTACCAAGCACCAACCCGCTGATGTTGTTGAAGCTATCCAAGCAGGCAAAAATGGCGACAAGGTGTTTATCATGGCGCCCTTCCTTAAAACGGGAAAAAGAGATTTACGAGAAGAATTATCTATACTGCAACAAAAGGGATTTACCCGTGTCATGGTCAAGCAGGGTAAAAAAGCAAAGGAGACCGTAATGCTCTTGGAAGAATTAGTGAGCAGCGATACAAAGACGCTGTCTTCCTATCAACTCACTCAGACCGTGGTCGACAGGATCGTGGTAAAATCATTTAGCGAAGAGGACCTGCATCGGTTGGCCGATTCCGTTGCGCTTGCTTTTGCCGAAGGAGAAGGTAACTGTGCGTTGCTGATCAACGACGATAAATTAATTTCTTTCAATAATCGATTCGAATGTGATGGCATCGTTTTTGAAGAGCCATCGCCCCAACTATTTTCTTTCAATAATCCCTATGGTGCCTGCCCGGTTTGCGAGGGATTTTCGCAAGTGCTCGGTATCGATCCCGAATTGGTTATTCCCAACAAACAGCTGAGCGTCTATGAGGGGGCGGTAGCTCCCTGGAAAGGAGAGAAGATGGATTGGTGGCGCCAACAATTTGTAAAGGGGGCAAAGAAGATCGATTTTCCTATTCATAAGCCCATCGATGCGCTAAGCGCCAAACAATACAAGCTACTTTGGGAGGGGGCCGATGGTGTCTACGGTATCGATGACTTTTTCAAAGATGTAGAGGCGCATCTTTATAAAGTACAGTTTCGGGTCATGTTAAGTCGTTATCGCGGGCGTACTAATTGTCCTTCTTGTCAGGGATATCGACTTCGAAAAGAAGCTCTCTGCGTACAGATCGACGGCCTTCACATTGGAGAGTGCAGCTCCCTGCCCGCCAGTGCGCTGGCTACTTGGGTTAAGGGACTCGACAAAAAACTGACAACGCATCAACTACAGGTCGCTTCGCGCATACTGGTCGAACTCAACCATCGTATAGGCACCTTGCTTAAAGTGGGTTTAGGCTACCTGACCCTGCATCGACTGGCTAACTCGCTGAGTGGAGGCGAGAGTCAGCGTATTCAACTTACCCGCAGTTTAGGATCAACCCTTACGGATTCGTTATATATTCTTGATGAGCCCTCAATAGGGCTTCATCCCCGTGATACCGCCAATTTGATCAAGGTGTTAAAAGAATTGCGCGATGTGGGCAATACGGTATTGGTCGTTGAACATGATTCCCAAATGATGCAAGAGGCGGATCATATCATTGACATGGGTCCGCTGGCCTCTCATTTGGGAGGAGAGGTGATCGCTGACGGAACACTAACTGAATTACTACGTAATAAGAAAAGTTTGACAGGACAATATCTGAGCGGAGAACTTCATATTGAGCTTCCTGCCAAGCCGCTGCTTGCCAAACGGCACATAGAGGTCAAAGGGGCCGCCCAGCATAATTTAAAATCGATCGATGTCCGCTTTCCCTTGCAAATCCTTTGTGCTGTATGCGGTGTAAGCGGAAGCGGCAAGACCACCTTGGTCAAACAGATACTCTATCCGGCCCTTAAGCGGAAACTGCTTGATTATAGCGTCTCCGCCGGGCAGTTTCGAGAACTTTCCGGAGACCTTGAGCTGATCAATCAGGTCGAGATGATCGATCAAAATCCTATTGGTAAATCGTCGCGCAGCAATCCGGTTACTTATATCAAGGCCTATGATGAGATCCGCGATCTGTTCGCCACACAGCCGCTCAGTAAGATGAGAGGGTTTCAACCGCGTCATTTTTCGTTCAATGTCGATGCCGGTCGCTGTGATACCTGCAAAGGGGAGGGCGAACAAGTGGTCGAGATGCAATTTTTGGCCGATGTGCATTTACGTTGTGAGTCTTGTGGAGGCAAGCGCTTTAAGGAAGAAGTATTGGAAGTAACTTATAAGGAGCGATCCATTCATCAGGTATTGGAGATGAGCGTAGATGAAGCGATCGAATTTTTTGCTGCAGAAAAAACGGTTACGCGTGCCTTGCAGCCGTTACATGAGGTGGGATTGGGGTATATCAAGCTTGGTCAATCTGCGGCTACCTTATCGGGTGGGGAGGCCCAACGCGTAAAGCTGGCTTCTTTTCTGGGAAAAGGAAAAGCAGGTCACTCCATCTTATTTATTTTTGATGAGCCCACCACCGGATTGCATTTTCATGATATCGGAAAACTGCTCCGCTCATTTCAGGCCTTATTGGCACAAGGGCATTCCATTGTGGTCATTGAGCATAACACCGATGTGCTTAAGGCCGCCGATTGGATCATCGAATTAGGCCCCGAGGCTGGAGACAAAGGAGGAGAAGTTACCTTTACCGGCACGCCTGCGCAGCTAAAAAAATCCTCGAAAAGTAAAATGGCTCCTTTCTTGTGAGCTTAGCGAAGACTGTCTTGTTCTTTGATGAGTTTTTCGTCGTGGCGAATGCCTCTCCAGGCCATCAGGAATCCTGCCCATTGTGCTACCAGCAGTAACGAAGTCAGCGAAGGAACAGATTCCTTGAGTTCATAAAATAGTATACGCAAGTACAAGGCGCCCAAAAGGGTGCAAAGTAATAGCCCCAATAGGCAGTACCATTGTTGTTTTTTACGGTTTTGGTAAGAAAACAGGGTTACCCCTCCCAGCAGCATGATCAGAAAGGTCAGCACGACCAGGTACAACTGATAGCCTGCATCTACTTGTGCTTTGATAGGAGTGCCTTCGGGTAGCAGCATCCAACCCGTTGCAAAAGGAAAGAAGAAACTAAGACCGGCCGCCATTACCGAAAGCAGTAGCCATAGTGTTTGGACGCGTTGTATCATATAGGGAAGTTAAGAAAGATCTGGGTAAATAGGAAAGCGTTCCATCATCGTTTGTACGGCCGAGCGCACTTTTTCAATGACCACGGGCTGATCGGCATGGGTCAGTACCTCATCTATCATCGAGACAATGATTTCCATTTCGGGTTCTTTTAACCCTCTTGTCGTAATGGCCGGAACTCCCACTCGTATGCCCGATGTAACAAAAGGAGATTTATCATCGAAGGGAACAGCGTTTTTATTGAGTGTAATATGGGCTTGGTCCAGCACCTCTTGTGCCTTTTTTCCTGTAATGCCCTTATTGCGAAGATCGATCAGCATAAGATGGTTATCAGTTCCGCCACTGATCAGATGATATCCGCGACTCACAAATGATTTTGCCATGGCTTGCGCATTGGCTACTACTTGACGGGTGTACTCTTTAAATCCGTCTTCTAAAATTTCGCCGAAGGCAACGGCCTTAGCGGCGATGACATGCTCGAGTGGTCCGCCTTGGGTACCAGGAAAAACCGCCAGGTCAAGGGCTGCACTCATGGATCGGATATTTCCCTTGGGGTCTTTTGTCCCCAATGGGTTGTCAAAATCATGTCGTAGCATAATCAAACCACCGCGAGGGCCCCGCAAGGTTTTATGGGTGGTAGAAGTAACAATATGACAATGCTCGAGCGGATCGTTGAGCAATCCGGTGGCGATCAGTCCGGCGGGATGCGCGATATCGGCCAATACCAGGGCCCCGATCTCATCGGCTACAGCCCGTATGCGTTTGTAATCCCAGTCGCGGCTGTACGCAGAAGCTCCACAGATGATCATCTTTGGTTTTTCTTTTCTTGCCGTCTCTTCGAGTTGCGCATAGTTGATCAATCCGCTATCTTGGTGCACTCCGTAAAAGAAGGCACGATAATGTTTTCCGCTATAATTAGCCGGACTTCCATGGGTGAGATGTCCGCCCATGCTCAGGTCCAAACCAAGTATCGCATCACCGGGTTTAAGACAAGCCAGAAATACGGCCGTATTGGCCTGGGCTCCGCTGTGCGGTTGTACGTTGGCCCATGTAGCATCAAATACTTTTTTGAGTCTTTCGATGGCAAGCGTTTCGATCTCATCAATGATCTCGCATCCTCCATAATATCGTTTGCCGGGATACCCTTCGGCATATTTATTGGTGGCTGCTGAACCCATCGCCTTCATGACGGAAAGGGACGTAAAATTTTCAGATGCAATAAGCTCAATTCCTTTACGTTGTCTCTCGAGTTCTCTGTCGAGCAAAGAGAAGAGTTGCGTATCTTTTGGCATGGTTAAGACGAATAAATTGATTTGCGGTAAAGTTAAGTTACTTTTGTACACTGCATGAAAGCCATTATCCCCGTTGCCGGGCCCGGCACCAAATTGCGACCGCACAGCTATACCCAGCCTAAGGCCTTGATCCCGTTGGCGGGTAAATCTATTTTGGGTATTATGATCGATCAGCTGTTGGAAGCCGGTGTCACCGAGTTCATCTTTGTGGTGGGCTATCTGGGGGAGAAGATCGAAGATTTTGTAGCCCAGCAATACCCCGGTCTAAACGCTCATTTTTTACAGCAAAGCGATCGACAAGGAGTGGGACATGCCGTTTTACTCGCCCGCGAACAAGTGGCCGGCGAAGAGATCTTTATTGTGCTGGGCGATACCATCTGTGAATATGATGTCAAGGCCATTGCTTCTGCACCTCGATCCATGATAGGACTACGCAAAGTGGATGATCCTCGTGATTTTGGAGTGGCCGAGGTCAATGAAAATGGAATGATCACCCGCGTGGTCGAAAAACCCCAGATGCCCAAGTCCAACATGGCCATGGTGGGTATCTATAAGATCAAGGAAAGTGAAATCTTATTTCGATGCCTCGAAAATAATATCAGTCATGGGGTGCGTACACATGGCGAGTATAGTATTACCGATGCGTTGGAGTGTATGATACAACAAGGAATATCCTTGCAGTCCTTTAAGGTCGACAACTGGTTTGATTGCGGCCGTAAAGAGACCTTACTAGAGTCGAATGCACTCTTACTTAAGAAATTTGCTCCGGCTGTCGATGGCGCAGCTTTTGTCAATACGGTTATCGTACCTCCTGTGAGTATCGGCGTGGGTTGTCAGATCAGCAATGCTGTTATTGGTCCTGATGTGACCATTGGAGATCATACGAAGATCGATTGTTCGGTCGTACGGAACTCCATAATCGGATCGTACTCACATTTGCATGATATTGTCGTTAACGATTCACTCATTGGAAGCGATACGGATTGCAAGGGGGAGGCCCGCTCGCTGAATATCGGCGATAATGCTACCATCGACCTGGGTTAATCAAGCAAACTTCTTATGGCTGTCTTTTCGAACCGAATTACAAGTCTTTTTTCGATCGACTACCCGATTATTCAGGCGGGCATGATCTGGGCCAGTGGTTGGCCACTGGCTAGTGCCGTTAGTCACAGCGGGGCGCTGGGAATTATTGGTGCAGGCTCCATGTATCCCGATGTCTTACGAGATCATATTCAAAAATGTAAAAAGGCCACGTCGCGACCGTTTGCCGTCAATCTTCCGCTTCTTTATCCTGATATCGATAAGCATATTGCGATCATCATCGAAGAAAAGGTGCCCATCGTTTTTACGTCGGCGGGTAGTCCGTCCACCTGGACAAAGCATTTAAAGGCCCAGGGTATTGTAGTGGTACATGTGGTCAGTTCTGCAACCTTTGCCCGTAAGGCGGCCGCGGCCGGTTGCGATGCTGTGGTGGCAGAGGGCTTTGAGGCCGGTGGACACAATGGGCGCGAAGAGACCACGACCATGGTGTTGGTGCCGGCTGTCTGTGCGGCCGTTACCATTCCCGTTATTGCTGCCGGAGGTATTGCCAATGGCAGACAGATGCTCGCTGCTATGGTATTAGGAGCCGAGGGCGTGCAGATGGGTTCTCGTTTTGTGGCTAGCGAAGAGGCCTCGGCTCATCTTGCCTTTAAACAACGCGTTATTACGGCGCAAGAGGGCGATACAAAACTGAGTTTGAAAAAACTGACCCCCGTGCGGCTATTGGACAATGCGTTTGCCCGTCAGGTGCAAGAGGCCGAAACACAAGGAGCATCACCAGATATACTGGCTTCTTTGTTAGGAAGGGGGCGTGCCAAAAAAGGAATGTTCGAGGGCGATCTGGAGCAGGGAGAATTAGAAATTGGTCAGGTGAGTGCTTTGTTGAGAGATATTTTGCCCGCTGCTACCATTGTATCGAATACCTGGCAAGAGTTCAGGGATGCATCCGCTGCTATCAATTCTTTCTGACGATCCATTTTAGCATTTCGCCCCAAGTGACTTTTTTCCCATACAGTAAGATACCTGTGCGATAAATTTTACCGGCCAACCATACCATGGCTATAAAGCTCAAGATCAAAATAAGCATCGAAACGATCAGTTGCCACCACGGAACGGTACCCGGTACACCGTAGGGTATGCGTGCCATCATTACAATGGGAGACGAGAATGGCAAAAAACTTCCCCATACGGCAATAGGACCAGAGGGGTTGGCAATGGTGGCGGTCATCATGGCAATGGACAATATGACCAGCATGGTAATCGGAAAACTAAGGGATTGTGCCTCGCGGATATCTTCGTTGACCGCACTGCCTACGGCTCCATAGAGTGAGGCATAGAAGAAAAATCCTGCCAGAAAATAAAATCCAAAACAACCTAGTATCAGCGGTACGTTCACTTGGGTAAAGAGGCGTTGCATATTGCCGACCATTTCAGCGGCCCCCATTTGGGTGCCCGCTTCTTTAGCCACATTGTAGGCGACCAAGATAAAGGCGATCCAGAGTAAGAATTGAGTCAGGGCCACCGCACCGATCCCGATGATCTTTCCTAACATCATCTGAAAAGGCCGCACCGAAGACACGATCACTTCGGCAATACGATTGGTCTTCTCTTCCATCACGCCCATCATTACTTGCGATCCATACACCAGTAAAATAAAATACATCAAGAGACCGGCCACGTACCCAATGCCCTCGGCTGTATCACTATCTGATTTTTCATCTACAATGTTTTTTGCTTTGAGCTGAAGACGACTTTGCGACAAGACGAGGAGCTTGTCGGAATCGATCTGTAAGCTATCGTTTACGACTTGTCCCCAGATGCGATCGATCTTGGCTTGTACGGCCGCTGTTGTGGCGCTGCCATAGGATTTAAAGGTGTTGAGCGAAAGGCTATCTAATCCTTTGCGCCAATCAAGCGCCGGTATAACAAGATACCCGTCGTAGCCCGCCGCCTTTTGGTTTTGCTCTGCGGCTTCTACATTCTCTACCAAGGTCAGTATAGAGCTATTATCGAGCTGATTTTGTTTTTCGAGTACAGGAGCACTGAAATAACCAGAGGAGTCGATCACCGCGACCGAGAGCGTTTCTCGGCTATTTTCGGCAATAAAACCCATTCCGAAGATCAACCCTACGTAGAGTACGGGTAGCAGCAGGGTAGAGATGATAAAGGTCTTTTTCTTTACCCGGGTCAGGTATTCTCTTTTGATGATGATCCAGGTCTTGTTCATAGCGACGCTTTTTTTGTTTCGAAGGAACGACTGACCGGCGTGCCCTCTACCAGTTTAATGAAAATGTCATTGAGAGAAGGTAAGATCTCCTTAAAGGAAAGAATGCTTACTTGGTTATCGAGTAAAAACTGAAGGGCCTGGTTACGGGTTTGTCCCTCTTTCAATTGAATGAACAATTTCGAGTCGGTCCGATCCACGACCGAAAAAGGAAGGGTCTCTTGCGGTAAGCTGGCTGGCGCCTCGGTCTCTACCAAGAATAAGTTTTCTTTGAATTGGTCTTTAACGGCTCTTACGGTACCATCGAGTATTTTTTTACCCCGATTGACCAGAGCAATATGATCACAGATCTCTTCGACCTGTTCCATTCGATGCGTACTAAAAATAATGGTGGCACCTTCGGCCGCTAATCGATAGATCTCGTCTTTGATCAGGTTGCTATTGACCGGATCGAGACCACTGAAGGGTTCGTCTAAAATGATCAAGCGGGGTTGATGCAGTACAGTGGTGACGAATTGTAATTTTTGTCCCATTCCCTTAGAGAGGTCCTCTACTTTTTTATTCCACCAACTCTCCATACCAAATCGTTCGAACCAGCCACCGATCTTTTCTTTGGCCTCCTGTTTCGAAAGCCCTTTTAACTGAGCCAAGTAGAGGGCTTGTTCACCTACCTTCATTTTTTTGTATAGTCCTCTCTCTTCGGGCATATAACCGATGTAGCGCACATCACGGATTGGATCGAAGGACTTTCCCTGAAAAATAATATTGCCCTGATCGGGATAAAAAATACCCGTAATCATTCTGATCAACGTGGTCTTGCCCGCTCCATTGGGTCCCAGTAGCCCAAAGATCTGCCCCTCTTCAATGGAGAGGCTAATATCATCGACGGCTTTTTGCGATTCAAAATATTTTTTAAGATGCTCTAACGATAAGATGGAGGCCATAGACTGAATTCAATGCTACAATATTAATTATTCGTTGTGGTTCGCAAGCGGACTTTACAGGAGTGGCTGATCGGTGTGACGGGCGGCAATCGTTACGGCAATGGCAGAGGCTACGCGCTCACCGTCCATCGCAGCACTGACAATACCGCCTGCGTATCCCGCCCCCTCTCCACAGGGAAAAAGGGCTTTCAATTGCGGGTGATATAGCCCTTTTGGATCTCGCGGAATCCGAACGGGTGAAGAAGTGCGTGACTCGGTAGCCACGACCACGGCCTCTTGACTATAGTATCCTTTAATCTTTTTTCCTTGCTCGCGAAAGGCGATCTGTAATCGTTTGTAAACCATTTTGGGCAATACATCTTGGAGGGGCGCTGCACGAAGCCCCGGCAGGTAGGAGCAAGCGGGCAGGGTAGATGATAATCTTTGTTCGCAAAAATCGGTCAGCCGAAGGGCCGGAGCCACCAAGGATCCTCCCCCAGCTTTAAAGGCCCTTTGTTCAACGGATTGTTGAAAGCGAAGCAACGATAACGGGTCGTTTGCATTTTTATCGTTCAGGTCTTGTTGATCTACGGCCACCACGATCCCACTGTTGGCATAGGGATTATTTCTTTTAGAAGGGCTCCATCCGTTCACCACTATTTCGCCAGGGCCGGTGGCGGCGGGCGCAATGATACCGCCCGGGCACATGCAAAAAGAAAATACTCCTTTATCATGTACCTGCTGCACCCAGCTATACGCTGCGGGGGGTAACCACTCCGTTCTGACTTCGCAATGATACTGCGCCTGGTCGATCAGTTGTTGCGGATGTTCCACCCGCACACCGAGAGCAAATGGCTTGGCCTCGATCAAGAGCCCGTGGCTGTTCATTAAATAAAATATATCGCGGGCCGAATGTCCGGTGGCCAGTAAAAAAGCGGAGCCTTCGAATACATCACCCTTTTCGGTCTTAACGGCTCGTAGTTGCTTCTCTTTTATAATAAGATCGCTGACTCGCTGTCCAAACAAGATCTCGCCACCGCATTGTTCAATCTGGGTGCGCATGGCCGTTATGATCCCGGGGAGTTTATTGGTGCCAATATGCGGATGCGATTTGTAGAGTATCGATTCGTCGGCCCCAAATTGTACAAAGAGTTGCAAGATGCGGTCTATGTCGCCCCGTTTGTTACTACGGGTATACAATTTGCCGTCGCTATAGGTGCCCGCTCCACCTTCACCAAAACAATAATTGCTGTCTTCGTTGACCAGTCCGGCTTTATTTAATTGCGCCAGATCGCGTCTTCGAGCCCTGACCTCTTTTCCTCTTTCCAAAACAATGGGTTTGATCCCGCATTCGATCAGTCGAAGTGCCGCAAAGAGCCCGGCAGGTCCGGCCCCGATGATCACCACACGAGGAGCCGATGCTGCCAGCGTATTAAACTGAACAGGGCTTAGCGGCCGGCGTAGAAAAGGTTCGTTTATAAAGGCCTCAATGCTCAGGTTGACCCAAGGCTGCCTGCCCCTGGCATCGATAGATTGTTTGGTCAGGTAGAACCCGGTTACCTGCTCGGGACTAACGGCCGCAGCCGAGGCGATCAGGGTGGTAAGGGTATTTTGATCGGCCGCCTCAGAGGGCAAGAGCCGAAGCGATATTTTTTTTTGCATGCTGTCAGGTATTGATCCTGAAAAACTTTTGCAAAGATGCGGTTTTACCCATTAAAAATGGATAACTTACCCATCCTGCTTTATGACACGGTCATTTATTATCCAACTCCGCTTGATTCACCCTGCAATACTGGTATTGTTGGCCGCATTTGCTTCTTGTCGTACGGTCTATTTTCCGTCAAAAGCGGAATATAGCAGCCAGCGTATAACCAAAGATCTTTCTATTGATTCCTCTTTGTATCGTATCGTAAGGCCCTATGGGGATAGTGTGGAAAAGAGTATGAATACGATCATAGGCACCGTTCGACAGACGCTCGAAAAGGAACAGCCGGAGGGAACATTGGGAAACTTTATGGCCGATGCGTACTTGACCATGGGGGCCCAGCAATTTGATAAGCCCATCGATGCCGCGTTTGTGAATTTTGGAGGCATTCGATTGCAGCAGCTACCAGCCGGACCGCTAACAATAGGAAAGATCTTTGAGCTGATGCCTTTTGATAATGTGCTGGTGTTACAACAGCTTAGTGGTACGCAATTGCAATCCTTTTTAGATCTGGTGGCCGCCCGCGGGGGTTGGCCCGTGTCTGGCATTCGGTTTTCGATCCGCAATAAAAAGGCCGTTGACATTTTTATAAGAGATCGGCCCTTGCAACCAGTAGCGCAGTACTGGATCCTCAATTCCGATTTTGTGGCTTCTGGTGGCGACAATGCCGAGATGCTAAAATCATTACCCCAATTGTCGACCGGTTACCTGGCCCGTAAAGCTCTTATTGATTATGTAGCCTTGCAAACCCGCCAGCAGGGTTTTGTGGGGGCCCAATTGGAAAAAAGAGTTATCCATGCTCAGTAGAAAGCATTTTATAAGACAATCGGCACTTGTTGCAGGGGGGCTGCTAACTGCCCCGCTATGGGCAGAGGCCCGCAATGCGGCATCCCGTTACCGGCTGGTTGTGTTGCATACCAACGATACCCACAGCCGGCTCGATCCCTTTCCGATGGATGGTAGTCGCAATCAAGGTTTAGGAGGTGTTGACAAAAGAGCTCAAATCATTAAACAAATTAGGGAGCAGGAGCCCCATGTACTCTTGTTAGATGCAGGGGATATTTTTCAAGGGACCCCCTACTTTAATTTTTATAAAGGGGAACCCGAGATCAGGGCCATGTCTTATATGGGTTATGATGCTACCACCATTGGTAATCATGACTTTGATGCGGGCATGGAGAACCTGGCCACGCAATTACGACTGCATGCCCGCTTTCCGATGCTGGTCTGCAATTACGACGTAAGCGGCACCCCTTTAGAGGGAAATGTAAAGCCCTATCAGGTTTTTAAACGAGGCCCACTGACCATTGGGGTGCTCGGCGTGGGTATTGAGGGCAAGGGCTTGATTCCCGATCAACTGTTCGGTTCTACGGTCTACCTAGACCCTGTTGCCGAGGCTAATAAAGTGGCCTATATACTCCGTAAAAAGGAACATTGTGACCTTGTAATCTGTCTTTCTCACCTCGGAAACCGTTATCCCACAGAGCGTAAGGTGAGCGATGAGGATTTAGCCAAGCAGTCAGAGGAAATTGACCTAATTATTGGGGGGCATACCCATACTTTCTTGGATAAGCCCCTTGTTTATACCAATAAAAAGGGCCGCGATGTGATGGTAAACCAGGTTGGTTTTGGAGGAATTATTTTAGGTAGGATTGATTTTGAATTTTCCAAATTTTCGAGCCAAAAAATTTTAAAAACAGAAAAAATTTTTATTTCCTCAAAATCGGTGGTTTAAATTTTTTTTGTTTGAAGTGGATTAGTGATATTCGCCTTCCCGCGCAAGTTTTTTTATTGACAAATGTGAACAAGTGGATAAAAACGGTGCGGACCTGTTACTAACTACCGTTAAAACACGATAAACTGTATTGCAAGCGATGGATAAGAACGCGGAAAAAGTCTGGAGCAATTGTTTAAAGATCATAAAGGACATAGTAGAATGGCAACATTATAAAACCTGGTTCGAACCCATCACGCCCGTTTCACTTAAGGCTAATGTGTTAGTGATACAGGTTCCCAGTCAGTTCTTCTTCGAATACCTTGAGGAGCATTATGTAAATCTGCTGGCCAAGACGCTTAAAAGAGAGCTGGGCAAAGAAGCCCGACTCGAATACCGGATCATGGTCGATAGTGGCAACAGTCGCAGCAAGCCGGTAACCATGGATGTTAGCGGGCAGGGGTACAAGTCTTTTTCGAACAACGAAATGGATTTTCCATTAGTGATCAATAATCCCGTTAAAAATCCATTTGTAATACCGGGTCTCAAGAAAATGCAGATCGACCCGCAGCTCAATCCTATTTATACATTCGATTCATTTATAGAAGGTGATTGCAACCGGGTAGCACGTCGTGCCGGAAAGACCGTGGCCGAAAAGCCTGGCGCCAACTCGTTTAATCCCTTGGTCATTTACGGGGGGACCGGGTTGGGCAAAACCCATCTAGCGCAGGCCATCGGTAACGAAGTAAAGCGGGTGCATCCCAATAAGGTGGTCTTGTACGTGAGCTCAGAGAAGTTCATCAACCAATTCATGGACCATAGTCGCAATAATGCCATCAACGACTTTATCCATTTTTATCAGTTGATCGATGTATTGATCTTGGATGATGTTCAGTTTTTTGCCAAAGCCGAAAAATCGCAAGACGCTTTCTTTGCCATCTTCAATCATTTGCATCAGTCTCAAAAACAATTGGTGCTTACTTCCGATAAGTCGCCCAAAGATCTCGAAGGGGTGCAAGAGCGTTTGCTCAGTCGTTTCCGCTGGGGACTTAGTGCCGATCTGCAAGTACCCGATTACGAGACGCGTATTGAGATCTTGGAAAAGAAAATGAAGAACGATGGGTTGGACATGCCCAAGGAGGTCGTTAAGTATATTGCCTACAATATCAATAATAATGTGCGGGAGCTCGAAGGAGCGCTGATCTCCTTATTGGCACAGTCGTCGCTGAACCGAAAGGAGATCGATCTGGACCTGGCCAAAAAAGTGCTTCGCAATTTTGTAAAATCATCGAGTAAGGAGATCACCATCGATACGATACAAAAAATGGTCTGTGAATATTTCGATGTGCCTTACGACAAGCTATTGCAAAAGACCCGTAAAAGAGAGATCGTACAGGCTCGTCAGATTACCATGTACCTGGCCAAGGCCTTTACCAAGAACTCCTTAAAGACCATCGGAGATCATTTCGGGGGACGTGATCATACCACGGTGATCCACTCTTGCCAGACCGTCAAGGACCTGATGGACACTGACGGTATCTTCAGAGAGAATGTCTTAGAACTGCAGCAGAAAGTGCAGTTGGCAGCCATGTAATTTCTATTTATTTTTGCCGTCCATCGTCAAATGTCGACGGGTGGGAACGGAGAGGTGCCTGAGTGGCCGAAAGGGCCGGTTTGCTAAACCGTTGTACGGACTTAAATCTGTACCGAGGGTTCGAATCCCTCCCTCTCCGCAAGCTTAAATCGTAATTAACTGAAAATAAGTTAGTTGCGATTTTTTTATTTCAATGTGGAGCAAATTTTGGGGCAATTTGAAGCAAGATGTACTCTCAAATACAGAAATACAAGAGTGTGCATAAACTTAAGACTTTTGTAAATTCAGTCTAACTATTTGATATGCGGCTTTCCGATTTCTTCAAAAAGGGGTTTTGGTCAGATAAAACCGCCGAAGTTGAAAAAACGTAAACACTACTTTTAAAACAACCTTTATTGTTGCGTTAAAAACTTGAATCTACCTTAATCCCTGAGGCAACGAACAGAGAACCCTCCTTGCCCGATGGTGCTCCTGGCCGCATCGCCATGGCAATAAAATATTTCTGTATTATTCACCGCGCTGATAAGCATCTACTGCCGCTATCAGTGAGATAATAGTGAACATCAAAGAAATTAATAAAATAGAAAATTTTAGTCTATTCGAATTAAAAAGAAGATTTCCCGCTTCGTGTAAAGTTTTATTGTTCAATTGCTGTGCGGCTTCGGTTATTTTAATAAAAGCCTCGGCCTCTTTTATCAGTAACTTCCAGACAATAAATAAAATGATTAATACAATAAGCTGGCTTAAAATAATCACCTGCATAATATTGTTTTTAATTCTGTGAAATAATCAAATTGTCAAATGAATCAAATAAATTAATCCCTGAGGCAACGAACAGAGAACCCACTTTTCTTAACGAAGTTGAACCTGAATACAATGCCACTGTAGCAATACAGGTCGCGGAACCAGGCAACGCTTGTACTGCCCTCCGAAGAACTCCACCAGTAACCGTCCTTTCCAATGAATTTGAACGTTCCAATGAAGTTACGGTAACCGCCCGGAAGACCTGAAAATCCGCTGCTATTGGTGCCGTTACCGTTTTCAGCCCAGCCCTGCTTGGATTTCATTTTAGCACCTGCTTTTTCTTCTCCACCCAAATAATCAGTAAGTAGAGTCCATTCGGCATCGGAAGGAACATGATATCCAACAGGCGCGAGACCTCTTGAATCACTTACCGCATACCAATTATACAACTTGCC